>OLRQ01000463.1_pt1 | contig 42694 bp, 34 predicted proteins | sample 1671971 | NCBI WGS metagenome assembly OLRQ01 (sample SAMEA3136631, study PRJEB25190) | human gut metagenome | biome: human gut; feature: human-associated habitat; material: faeces | place: Austria | collected 2013
GTCTGTCCAACCAGGAAACCGATCGCCTTCTTCTTGCCGGCATGATAATCCTCTACCGACTGCGGATTCTCGCGAATCACGTTCTCAACAACCTCGCGCAGAGCACCATCATCGCTTACCATACCGAGTCCTTTTTCTTCTACATAGGCAACCGGGTCCACATCCTCCGCAAAGATCACCTCGAAAACTTCCTTGGCGGTCGTGCGGTTGATCTTGCCATCCCCAATCAGTCCGATCAGCGCTGCCAGATGCTCCGGTGAGAAGGAGATATCCTCCGGCTCCTGATTCTTCTCCTTTAGCAGACGCATGGTTTCCACCATCAGCCAGTTGGAGACCTCCTTCGGCTTGCCGCAGATTGCGATCGTCTCCTCGAAGAGATCCGCCATATGCTTCGAGCCCGTCAGAATCTCAATATCGTAATCCGGGATATCGTACTCTCTGCGATAGCGCGCCATCTTCTCATCACGCAGCTCCGGCTGACGGGAACGAACCTCCTCCAGCCATTCTTCACTGATCACAACCGGAACCAGATCCGGCTCCGGGAAGTAACGGTAATCCTGCGCGTCCTCCTTGGAACGCATCGCATAGGAATATTCCTTGTTATCGTCCCAGCGTCTCGTCTCCTGGATGACGGCCTTGCCCTCTTCGATAAGCTCGATCTGGCGCGCCTTCTCGCCCTCGATAGCACGAGCAATTGCCTTGAAGGAGTTCAGGTTCTTCATCTCGGTTCTCGTACCGAACTGCTCCGCGCCAACCTCACGCACAGAGAGGTTGACATCGGCACGCATGGAGCCCTCCTGCAGCTTGCAGTCCGATGCCCCCAGATACTGCACGATCAGGCGAAGCTTGTCCAGATATGCGATGACCTCCTCGGCACTGCGCATATCCGGCTCAGATACGATCTCGATCAGCGGCACGCCGCTTCGGTTGTAATCGACCAAGGTACAGTCCTCCCACTCATCGTGGATGAGCTTTCCGGCATCCTCCTCCATATGGATCTCATGAATGCCTATCACCTTTTTCCCCGCAGCGGTCTCGATCTCGATGCCGCCATCGTGGCAGATCGGAAGATACAGCTGGGATATCTGGTAGTTCTGCGGATTGTCCGGATAAAAATAATTCTTACGGTCAAATTTACAATACTGGTGAATCTGGCAGTTCGTCGCAAGACCTACCGCCATCGCATACTCAACGACCTGCTTATTCAGTACCGGAAGAGAACCCGGCATACCGGTGCACACCGGACAGGTATGCGTATTCGGCGCCCCTCCAAATGCAGTGGAGCATCCACAGAAAATCTTTGTCTTTGTCGCGAGCTCTACATGGACCTCCAGTCCGATCACGGTCTCATACTGTCTGGACATTTACTCCACCACCTTTCCGGAAGCTGCTGCCGTACACGGCGGCGCCTGCCATTTGCCCCTGGCCTGCTCATATGCATAAGCGGCACGGATGATATTTTTTTCCCTGAAGCAGTCCCCGATCAGCTGCACGCCGATCGGCAGTCCCTTGGAATCGACGCCGCACGGAACCGATACGCCCGGAAGACCGGCCAGGTTGACAGAAATCGTGTAAATATCCCCAAGATACATTTTCAGCGGATCCAAGAGGCTCTCGCCGAGCTTCGGCGCGGTCATTGGCGCAACCGGCCCGAGGATCACATCATATTTTTCAAATGCACGGTCAAAGGACTGCTTGATCAGTGCCTTTGTGCGCAGTGCTTTCAGATAGTAGGCATCGTAGTAGCCGGAGCTCAGTACAAAGGAGCCGAGCATAATCCGGCGCTTGACCTCTTCCCCGAATCCCTCGGAGCGGCTCTTCTTATACATGCCATGCAGTCCGTTGTATTCCTTCGCGCGGTATCCGTATTTGACGCCGTCAAAACGCGCCAGGTTCGAGCTGGCCTCCGCCGATGCGATCACATAGTAGGCCGGAATCGCATACTCGACCAAACTGAGCTGAAATTCTTCTACGATTGCTCCCTTCTGCTTCAGGACATCCGCTGCCTTTAAAATAGCCGCTTTTACTTCCTCGTCCAGCCCGGCACTTAAATAGTCGGACGGAATGCCGATCCGCATGCCCTTTACATCATCGACCAGCGCTGACGTAAAATCACAGTCGGTACGCTTTACGGATGTACTGTCCTTTTGGTCATAGGATGTGAGCATTTCCAGAATCGCCGCACAGTCGGAAATATCCTTTGCGATCGGTCCGATCTGGTCCAGGGAAGATCCATAGGCGATCAGTCCATACCGGGAAACGGTGCCGTAGGTCGGCTTCAGGCCTGTGACACCACAGAAGGATCCAGGCTGCCGGATCGATCCGCCGGTATCGGAGCCAAGCGCATACGGTGCCTCACAGGCTGCGACTGCTGCGCAGCTTCCGCCGGAGGATCCGCCCGGCACATGCTCGAGATTCCACGGATTGCGCGTCACACCGTAGGCCGACGTCTCAGTCGTGCTTCCCATCGCAAATTCATCCATGTTTGTTTTTCCGAGGATAACACCGCCTGCTGCGTTTAAATTGCAGACAGCCTGCGCCGAATACGGCGGAACAAAATTATAGAGGATCTTTGAACTGCAGGTCGTCAGCAGGTTCTCCGTACAGATATTGTCCTTCACTGCGGCCGGGACACCTGCCAGCGGCCCGCTATAAGTGCCATCCTCTATCCCTTTTTGTACTTCGTCTGCACGCGTCAGAGCACGCTCTGCATCGACCGTCACAAAGCTGTGCAGCTCCTTATCCTTTGCCTCAATGGTATCCAGACTTGCCTGCACCGCCTCTTTGACGGATACTTCTTTTTCCTTTATCTTCCGGCCAAGCTCAAGGGCCGTCATATCCATGATCTGCATCGTCATTTCCTTTCCGGCAGCAAAATACTGCCCCGTGCATTTACTCTACCGTCTTTGGTACCTTCCACGATCCGTCTTTGACTGCGGGTGCGTTTTTCAGCATATTCTCGCGGTCATCCCCGTTCGTCACCACGTCCTCACGGAAAACATTATGCACCGGAAACACATGCGACATCGGCTCTACGTCAGCGGTATCCAGCTCATTGAGCTTATCCACGTAATCGAGCATCCGTCCGATATCTTTTTTCGCCTGTTCTTTTTCTTCTGCCGAGAGCTCCAGCTTTGCCAGAATCCCGACATACTCAATCGTCTCATCACTGATGATGTTTGCCATTTTTTCATCTCCTCAGTAGCTCGGCACAAAGTCAATCTTTGCACCGGTATCATAATCCTCATATTCAAACGTATCGCCGTCCTGAATAAAAATCCGCCGGATCACCGGTGTGTCCTTCCCCAGCGTCAGATACAGCTCCATCCCATCCTCGCCGTGCACCTGCAGATAGACAACTCCTGTATCCGAATTGCTCAGCACCAGATCATAGACCCCTTCCGGAACCCCGGCACCCGGCTCCATGCCTTCCTGATAATGAACCGTCTGCAGTCCCTGGGAATCCCGTTTTTCCAGCACGGCCCCTTCTGCCTTCAATCCGGTAATCCATACACTCTCCGTGACAGATTCGATATAGAGCGTCTGGCCTTCTGAAAGCTCCAGCACATTTGAGTAAGCACTGTATTCTCCGGAATATTCCTCGTCATTCTCGCGTACCCAGTCCTGGTACTCCTCGGAATAGAGCACTTCATAATCCCAGTCTGTCCCTTCCGGGTCGCTTACGTAAATCCATGCGGAATCCAACCGGCATTCCAGCTGATAGCTGCCCGGGAAAAGATCATATCCGACCGTATAGTTTCCCGGCTCCAGACATGCCTCATAATAACCGGCATCCCCGGTATCCCAATCCTGCTTTTCTGCAGACACCGACAGCATTTCATCCGATTCTGCATCCTCTTCTTCCATCCAGCCAGCGTCGTTTGCAGAATCATCATCCTCAAAATACTGTACAAGCCTTGTTACTGCATCTCCCAGATCGATATCCTGCTCATCCAGCCAGCTCCATCCCTCAAGAATGCCGTAAAGCACAATAATGCCAAGCAATCCCCATATCCGTCCTTTACGCTTCTGCACCGTTCCGGTCTGCCGGCGCTTCTTTAATTCTTTCCGCCGCGCCGGGCTGTCCTCCATCGTCGTCCGATACGTAGTATGCTTATTTTCCGGTTTGTTCAGATGATCTTCGCAGCTGCCTCCATGCAGCTGAACGCTCTTGCGGTTGTGTTCATTCAGATGGTACCTGCTGTCATTTTTCCGATTATTCCATCCACATTCCGTACAGCGTCCATTCACGACCTGGCCGCCACATAACCTGCATCGTTCCATGTGCCTTCCCCCTTTTCTTTCACTCCTCTTTCTGCGGACAACGAACCGGATATGGTCTCATACTGCCTGCAGCGGTAATTGATTTGGGTTCAGTATAGCACATCCGCTGCTAAAATGCATTCCTGTAACGCAGAAAATGCGTTCCGCAAAGCGGCACACCGTCGGTGGACGGGCTCCTGCCTGCGGTTCTCTTAATTGGTGTCCGCCTTACGGCTCCAGTCTGGACAGATCCCGCGGGAACAGCGTCGCCTCCCGCACATTTTCCTCACCAAGCAGCTTCATCGTCAGACGCTCCATACCGATACCGAGTCCTCCGTGCGGCGGCATGCCATATTTGAAGGTATCCAGGTATTGCTCCATGCCTTCAGTCGTCATGCCCCGCGCCTCGATTTTATCCAGCAGCTGCTGATAATCGTGGATACGCTGACCTCCGGTCGTGATCTCAAGTCCGTGGAACAGAAGATCAAAGCTCAGAGTAAAGGTCGGATCTGCCGGATCGTCCATCGCGTAAAACGGACGCTTCTTCGACGGATAGTGTGTGACAAACACGAAGTCTGCATCGTACTCTTCCTTGAAATACTGACCGATCAGGGATTCCTCCTCCGGCTCCAGGTCATACGGATTGCGTATCTTCCGGTTGTATTTTTCTGCAACCAGCTCTTTCGCCCTGTCAAAACGTACCATCGGAATCTGTTCGGTCTTCGGGAGGGTCACACCAAGGATCCGAAGCTCCTCGGCATATTCTTCCAAGAGCAGCTTCATCGTGTACTGTAAAAATCCGGTCTCCATTTTCATGATATCTTCGAAGCCACTGATGTACCCCATCTCAAAGTCAAGGCTTGTATACTCATTCAGATGACGCTTCGTGTTGTGCTTCTCTGCGCGGAAAACCGGTGCGGTCTCAAATACCCGTTCAAACACACCGACCATCATCTGTTTGTAGAACTGCGGACTCTGTGCGAGCACGGCCGGACGATGGAAATAATCGAGCTTGAAGACGTTGGATCCGCCCTCGGCACCCTTGCTGCCGATCTTCGGGGTGTGGATCTCTGTGAAATGCTGGCTGTACAGGAAATCACGGAAGCCGCGCACGATACCTTCCTGGATCCGGAACTTTGCCCGCTCACGGACGTTGCGGAGCGCGGTACTGCGGTAGTTGAGCTTTGCCTCCAGTGATGTGTTCAGCTTCCACTTGCCAATCGGAAGCGGCGGCGCCTCATACGGTCTGCCGAACACCTTCACTTCCCTCGCCCGGATTTCAATGCCGTGCGGAGCACGTGCATCCTCCTCCAGCACGCCGCTGATCTCAACCGCCATCTCCTCACGCAGGTCCTTTACCGCATAATTCGTCGTGCCTTCTTCAAAAATGCACTGCAACAGGCCATCTCGCTTGCGCAGTACGACAAAAGAAAGCTCGCCCATATCGCGTATTGTGTGCACGGCTCCGCGTACCCGGACCTCTGTGCCGATGCGGGATGCATCGAGCAGCTCCTCAAGCTCTAATGTTTCCTCTGGTGTCAGTCCTGTTAAAAATTCCATGTTGGTCTCCTCTCCGGTCCCGGGACTTCTTCTTGTCCAAACGTTCTTGCTGAACATCTAATGAGCTCTCACAACGTCTATTCCTTACGAAACGTGTTCTGGCCCCTCGAACGTTCTGCGCTGCAGGCCACAAACTCGCTTGCTATGCAAGCTATCCGCTGCTTACGCAGCTCCTGTCTGTGGCTGATGGGCGTTCCGCCCATCCCAAAATGCATATACATCCCTGACCAAATAAATTTGGCCAGTTCTGTCTCTGCATTTTGCTGCTGCTCAGAACTGTGGACGCAAAAAAGTCCCGGAACATCACATTTTATATGATATTCCGGGACGGATAATCTTCTACCCGCGGTACCACCCGCATTGCAGACATCCTCGTCTACCCCTCTTTATGCACGTAACGTGTGCTGCGGACTGCCCTACTCTGAAAATACCGGATCTGATAGCTCTGCCGGTATCCTTGCTGTTCAAACAGTCAGCTCCGGAGTGTTCCCTATTGTCTCCTTCCCTCCATCGGCACTCTCAGTCGGTGATGCCAAATTCCTGTCAAGTTTCAGAAACAGAGTCTCCTTCATCGCTTTTTGATGGGGAGATTCTAGCACAGTTTTTTTTTCAGCGCAAGCCCTTTTTCAAATTTTTTTCTTGTAACTTCCCAATCATCTGGTATAATGTGTAGGTACCAGTTCAGTACAGCAGCAATGTGCAAAGACAGATCACAGCAAATTTATTTGCTGAGGGCTGTATTGGCACATATAATACCAAAATTCGGAGGATATCAAAATGGAACACCTGATCATACCGGAGGATTATTTTTCTCCGCTTTCACTGTATGATACGCAGGTCGCAATCAAAACGGTCAAAGACTTTTTTCAGAGCGTACTCGCGAAGCAGCTGAATCTGCTCCGTGTCTCCTCTCCTTTATTTGTGGACCCCGCATCCGGCATGAATGATAACTTAAATGGCATTGAGCGTCCGGTCAGCTTCGGCATCAAAGAGCAGAATGAACGGCAGGCTGAGATTGTTCAGTCTCTTGCAAAGTGGAAGCGCTACGCGCTCAAGGAATATGGCTTTGCACACGGTGAAGGGCTTTACACCGATATGAACGCTATCCGCCGCGATGAAGCCACCGACAATATTCACTCGATCTATGTAGACCAGTGGGACTGGGAGAAGGTCATCGTCAAGAGTGAACGCAATCTCGATACACTCAAGAAGGTCGTTCGTTCCGTATACAAGGCATTGCGCAAGACCGAGACCTACATGTCCATCCAGTATGATTTTATCGAGGAAATCCTTCCAAAGGATATTTTCTTTATCACCACACAGGAGCTTGAGGACCTCTATCCGGACAAAACTCCGAAGGAGCGTGAATACATCATCACAAAGGAAAAGGGCGCTGTCTGCCTGATGCAGATCGGCGATAAGCTTGCTTCCGGTGAGCCGCATGACGGACGTGCACCGGACTATGACGACTGGAAATTAAACGCAGATATCATCGTCTATTATCCAATACTGGACATCGCGCTGGAGCTCTCTTCCATGGGCATCCGTGTCGATGCGGATGCGCTGCGGCGTCAGCTGAAGCTCGCCGGCTGTGAGGAGCGTGCAGAGCTTCCGTTCCAGAAGGCGATTCTGGAAAACGATCTTCCGTTCACAATCGGCGGCGGTATCGGCCAGTCCCGTATCTGTATGTTCTACCTGCGCAAGGCGCATATCGGAGAAGTACAATGCTCCATCTGGCCGGATGAGATCATCGAGGAGGCAGCGGCACACAATGTCCAGCTGCTGTAATCTGCAAAATCCGTTGTAAAGCAGCAGCCTGCCACGTCATACCGACGCGGCAGGCTGTTTTTTGTTTACAGGGAAAGATGCTTCACACGCTCAATGGCTGCTTTCGTATTCTCATAGCTTCCAAATCCGGTCAAGCGGAAATAGCCCTCACCACTCGGTCCGAATCCGGATCCCGGTGTGCCGACGACGTTTGCCTGCTCCAGCAGGTAGTCAAAGAACTCCCATGAAGTCATCTTCTCCGGCGTCTTCAGCCAGATATACGGAGAATTTACGCCTCCATATACGGTAAAGCCTGCTTCCTGAAGCCCCTGCTTGATCGTCTCCGCATTTTTCATGTAGTAAGCGACCTGCTCTGCGACCTGCTTTCTGCCTGCCTCTGAATAGACAGCCTCACCGGCCTTCTGAACAATGTAAGGCGCTCCGTTGTACTTTGTGCCGTGCCGTCTCGCCCACAGGGAATGCAGCATGACACCATCTGACTTCAGATCCTTTGGTACGACCGTATATCCAAGTCTCGTTCCCGTAAAGCCTGCATTTTTTGAAAAAGAGCGCAGCTCAATCGCGCAGGTCCGCGCACCCTCGCACTCATAAATGGAATGTGGTACATCCTCCTCAGAAATATACGCCTCATAAGCAGCATCAAACAGGATCACCGCACCGACGCGATTCGCATAGTCCACCCAGCCCTGCAGCTGTTCCTTTGTGATCGTCGCACCGGTCGGATTGTTCGGGAAGCACAGGTAAATCAGATCCGGTGTCTCCTTCGGAAAATCCGGAGCAAACCCATTATCCGCGGTACATGGCATGTAGATAACATCACTCCAGCGCTCCGTCAGCGGATCATAGCTTCCGGCACGCCCTGCCATTACATTGGAATCCACATACACCGGATAGACCGGATCGCAAACTGCAATCTTATTATCCAAGCTGAAAATCTCCTGAATATTTCCGGAATCACATTTTGCACCGTCTGATACAAAAATCTCATCTGCATATACCTCGCAACCCCGTGCTGCAAAGTCGTTCTTTGCAATCGTCTCTCGCAAAAATGAATAGCCAAGATCCGGTGCATAGCCATGGAAGGTCGCCGCATCTGCCATCTCGTCGACTGCTCCGTGCAATGCGTCGATGATCGCCGGAGCCAGCGGAAGCGTCACATCGCCAATCCCAAGCCGGATAATTTTCTTATCCGGATTTGCCTCAGAAAATGCATTTACTTTTTTTGCAATGTTGGAAAACAGATAGCTTCCCGGAAGCTTCAGGTAATTCTCGTTGATCTTAAACATAAGTTCCTCCTTTTTACACTTTTCAAACGTAAAACTATGACACAAAGTCTGCCAGATCGATCTCTCCGTCAAAGACCACCGTCGCCGGGCCTGTCATGAATACCGTCCGGCGCTCCTTATCCCAGCGGATGCGCAGATCGCCTCCCAGCAGGCGGATCGTCACCTCGTCGCCGGTCCATCCGTTCAGGCTGCACGCTACCGCTACCGCGCATGCTCCGGTCCCGCAGGCCAGGGTCTCCCCGGACCCACGCTCCCATACACGCATCTGCACCGTATCCGAATCAATTACGCGGATAAACTCCGTATTGACCCGCGCCGGAAATGCCGGATGCCGCTCAAAAAACGGGCCGATCTCCTCGATCTTCAGTCCGTCCACATCCTCCACCGGCACGATGCAATGTGGATTGCCCATTGATACGCAGGTCACACGGTAGTCCTTTCCGTTCACCGTCATCGGCTGATTCACAATCGGCCCATCCCCGGCAGCTTTGATGGCACCGGCGTCGACCGGAATCTCCTCCGGTATGAGAATTGGCGCACCCATATCGACCTCCACCAGCTTCACCTTCTGATTTTCTACCGTCAGATGCAGCGTCTTGATCCCGCTGTCTGTCTCGACGGTAATATCCGTCCGGTCCGTCAGGCCATAATCATACACATACTTCGCCACACAGCGAATCCCGTTTCCACACATTTTTGCGCGGGAGCCATCCGCATTATAAATCTCCATCTTAAAATCTGCCACAGATGACGGCCTGATCAGCACAAGGCCGTCTGAACCGATTCCGAAATGCCGGTCACTGATCCGGCAGGATACCTGCTCCGGATCTCTGACCTGTTCGGTAAAGCAGTTTACATACACATAATCGTTCCCTATTCCATGCATCTTTGTAAATTTCATACTGTCTCCATTCCCGTCTGCATACGTTTCCATCTTGCAGAGCTTTTTCATCCGGAAGCACATCCCCAGATTTATCGATCCATCAACGTCAGCAGCATCTGCGCGGTTTCTACCAGATTCGTCCCACTGTCCATGCTCGTCTTCTGCAGATAACGGTGTGCCTCTTCTTCTGTCATATGATTGCGCTCCATCAAGAGCTGCTTTGCCTCCAGAATATCCTTCCGGTCCTGATCGCTGCGCTGCGGCGGCATTGCACGCCGCTTCTTTTTCCGGCGCTCTATCTGATGCAGCACCATATCCAGTGAGCCTGTCAGTTCATGTACCTTTAACGGCATCGTCACACTGACTACGCCTTCTGCTACACCCTCACCGATCGCACGCGCCGACGCGATCAGCAGCATGGCAAAGGAAGGAGAGAGGTTCTCATACAGCTCCTCATACATCATATCCGGATATTTATAGCCGCACACTATCACACCGGCCCCAAGCCGGTCTGCCGCAGACAATGCCTGGGCGCCGCTTGTGCAGGCCGCCGATACTTCATACCCATTCCGTATTAACAGGTTGCGGATACTCTTTACATCGTCTGCCTTTGGAAATACTACTATGACTCCCGCCATCTTTATCCTCCGTCTCCTCGTTTCGTTCTGTCTTTCCGGAACCGTTCGACTCAGATATTGACAAGATAGCGATCAATCTCCCAGCTGCTTACTGCCGCACAGTACTCCTTCCACTCTTCCTTCTTTGCCTCGATATATTTTCTGCTGATGTGCTCACCCAGCACTTCCCGGATCAGCGCATCCTGCTCCAGCCCATCAATCGCCTCTGCAAGGCTCGTCGGCAGGTATTTAATCCCTGCTTTTTCCCGCTCTTCTTCACTCATCGCAAAGATATTGCCCTCGACGCTTGCCGGCGGTTCGATCTGATTGCGAATACCATCCAGACCGGCGGCCAGGCAGACTGCGATCGCCAGATACGGATTCGTCGCAGAATCCGGGCTGCGCAGTTCAATTCGCTGTGTCGTACCGGTCTGTGCCGGAATCCGGATCAGCGGGCTGCGGTTGCGCATCGACCATGCGATATAGACAGGCGCCTCATAGCCCGGTACCAGCCGCTTGTAAGAATTCACGAGCGGATTGGCGATCGCCGTAATCGCCGCGATATGCTTCATAATGCCACCGATGAACCAGTATCCCTCTTTGCTCAGATGGTTGCAGTCCTGTCCATCGTAAAAGACGTTTACGCCGTCCCGTGCCAGCGACATGTTGATGTGCATTCCGCTGCCGTTTACACCGGTCTTCGGCTTTGGCATAAAGGATGCATACAACCCATGGCGCTTTGCGATCGTCTTGACCGCAAGCTTGAAGGTCATAATGTCATCTGCTGTCTTTAACGCTTCATCATAATGAAAATCAATCTCATGCTGGGCCGGTGCATCCTCATGATGCGAAGCCTCCACGACAAATCCCATGTCTTCTAAGGTCAGGATCATGTCGCGACGCGCATTCTCGCCGAGATCGAGCGGACCGACGTCAAAATACCCTGCCTTCTCATGTGTGATTGTCGTCGGATTTCCCTCATCATCCGTGTGAAACAGGAAAAATTCACACTCCGGTCCGACATCCATCTGATAGCCCATTTCTGCTGCTTCCTGCACCGTCCTTTTCAGCACATGACGCGGATCTCCGGCAAACGGTGTCCCATCCGGACGGTAAATATCACAGAGGAAACGCGCCACCTTTCCCTGCTGGGGTCTCCACGGGAAGATCGCAAACGTATCGAGATCCGGGCGAAGGAACATATCCGACTGCTCCACCCTTGCAAAGCCCTCAATCGAAGCCCCGTCAAACATGATCTCATTGTTCAGCACCCTTTCCAGCTGACTCGTCGTCACAGCTACATTTTTCAGAGTACCGAATATATCAGTAAACTGCAGACGGATGAACTCCACATCCTCTTCCTCTATCATTCTCCAGATATCTTCCTTTGTATATTTGCTCATAAATACACTCTCCTTTTTGCGATCACTTCACCCTATTATAGTATAAAAGTGTCCGATTGCGCAATCCTTCTTTTTAACATTCTGCAAAAGTATGAGACAGGTCACATGAATAAAAGCGCAAAAAGCCGGACAGGGGATGCGCCATTGCATCTCTTATCCGACTTTTCTGTCTGTTGTAAAATATGTGAATGCTTATCCTGCGTTCAACGTGCACCGCCTGCATTTCCCGCGGCGTCTGCATCATCGGCCTTCCGTTCAAAGCTTAAAGTATTCGAACTGCGGAAAATCGACTCAGATGAGCCTACCTGATTGACTACAACCTGATTCTCGCCCTCCGGCATGTCCTCCCGGCTGATCTTCAGCAGTCTGGACGACAGATAGGTCGTGCTCACCTTTGTATCATTGATATAGACCTTACTCCACTTTGTAAAATTCTCACCGCTGATATAATAACAGTCTGCATACGGTCTGTCAATAATCTGCTTCACAATGACATCCTCTGTCCCCATAATCAGATCACTCGCCGGGTATGGATTGCCGCCTCCGTATACATAATGGTCGCCGTAGAGAATATCGTACTGCAGAAGCTCCATCGCGTTCTGATACTCATCCTCCGTCGCATATTTATAGCGGTTCTGATGGAACGTAAACATCGTACCATTGTGGATGCCGATCTCATCGGTGATATCCGCCAGCAGCTGATAAGCAGTCATGGACTTATCTACCTGCTTCAGCCCGAAATTGTTCCAGGTCACGTACTGGGTCTTAAACAGGCTTCCGGTCTTCATGTCTGACTCCGTCAGCCCCATCGTCGGCAGGTGATCACCGAACATCACAACGATGGTTTTCTCATCCCGCTTCTTTAGCATATCAATGAGCTGTCCGATAAAATCGTCGACCTGATGAATCTGATTGACGTAATATTCCCACGCATAGTTCATACCCTCATCCTTGGCACCGGATACCCGGATCTCCGGATCATCGAGCACCTTGTATTTCGGATAATCGCCATGGCTCTCCACCGTGATCGTGTAGACGAAGTCCGGCTGATTCGGCGTATAGTCCAGACTCTTCTCGACCTCTCCGACGAGAATGTCGTCGGTCGGCCAGGTGCCAAGCGGCGTATAGTCCTGAATATCCATGAGCTCTTTGCTCGTAAAGGTATCAAAGCCCATCATGGAAAATGCATTTCTCCGGCTGTAGAAATTTCCTCCATTGTTATGAACGGCGTGCGTACCATATCCGAGCGTATGCAGATCCGACGCAATACTCTCACAGTTCGTCTCTTTGAGAATCGTCTTGTACGGATACTCGCCAAGCCCGAAAAACTGCATTCCCATCCCGGTCAGCACCTCAAACTCGGTGTTCGCCGTGCCTGCTCCGACAACCGGCACCTCCAGATAACCGGAAGAATAGTTATTATACAGATAGTGAAAATTCGGAACGACCTCATCGCTCAGCTTCAGAAAATTAACCAGCTCCGGATCAATAAAAGATTCCAGCAGAACACAAATAATGTTCGGATACTCTCCGTCCGTTACTCCCTCTTCTTCTGGAATCTCACTCATTGTCTCCGATGTATGATTGTCATCCGCGGATGTTGTCCGTACACTTTGTTGCTTTATCAGACCGGCTCCGGTATCGGAAGCCTCCTTCTGTGATGTCTCCACAGTCGCCGTCGCTTCCGTCTGCGGTGTCTCCACAGCCGCCGTCGCTTCTGTCTTTCCGGTCTGCTCTGTTCTGCCGATCTTTGCCAGAACCGCATCCACCGTCTCTTCGGAATAATCATCCGGTGTATGCATGCCCCGGTCCAGCACACTTGAGGAAAAGCTGTACACAAATCCGTAGTCCTTGTATCCCTGTGCCAGATTCTCAAAATAGCTGGTCAGGATGTTGTTGCTGACTGCCGCATCCGTCACACTCGGAATCATCATCACTACAGCGACAGTCGCCAGAAGTCCAAGCAGACGATGGGTCCTTCCCTGAAACTTCGGTCCTTTGAACCAAAGGAATACGAGAAATGCAACCACCGCTGTAACACCGGCAATGACCAGCGTTGCCTCACCTGCGGAAAAATAATTGCTCTGCATTGTGAAGAGGTCACCTACCATTTTAATATCGGTAAAGCTGAACGGCGATACGCGTTTTGCAAGAATGCAGCCATTAATCGTGCCGAGAAACAGCCACAGCACAGAGATCACGGTACGCAACAGTGCACGCCGCTTTACTGTATAGACAAGCATCAGCGATGCAAATACGATCAGCGAATTGTACAGAAATACAAGATTGCGATCAATCACAAAGCTGCACGCCGATAAAAAGGAATGTCTCGATATCCACTCAATGGCGAAGCACACGCCACAGGCCAGCAGCACATGGAACAGCAGTGAGTATCGGTTCAGCACCGGAATCAGCTTCTGCATCCGTTCACTTTTTATGAAATGTCGCTCCTTTTTTGCACGGGTTTCTTCTATTATAGTATGGTTTTTATTATCATTTCTGCGAATCTGGAACATATCTTTCTTACCTCTTTGTAAAGAAAAAGTCAAAGTATCGTAAAACCTTTTGAAAGATTAATCTAAATTCTGCAAAATGTCAACTGACTTTTGAAAGTTTTAAGGTTTTCTATCAGTTTCGTCCAAAAGTCTCTTATTTTTTTCTGGTATTTCGCCCAAGTAGGGCTGGATTCTTTTTCGAGAATATGATAATTTATAAGAGTGTAAGAAAGAAGGGACTTCCTGTATGAAGAAAAAATTACTATATATCCTCTTTATTTCGCTTTTGCTTTTGTCAGGATGTGAAAAAAAATCAACTAAAATCGCACCCGCCAGCCTCTTTGTTCTGGACGGAAATGTGACCTCTGAGGGCATCCGTCCCGGCGACGGACCGGACGCATTTAAGAAGGCTTATCGAAGCTATACCTTGCAGGTCGCGTGGACGGATGTGGACTCTAATTATATGGTCATGTCACCGGATGAGATCCCATATGACGAGAATATTTCCACGATCATCACCTCCCTGTTCATCAATGGTAAGCCTGTCACGGAAGCGCAGGTCTGTTCGGATAATGACATCGAAGGCGACGCTCTTTACACACTGTTAAGCTCTCCAGACTACCTTCGGAAGCATGAGGTCATCTACCGCTACCTCGACTTTGACTGGAAGGGCGGGTACATCGCTGATATCTCATCGGAAGAACTGAATTATAATGAAACGTTTGAAACGCCGTGTCTTGGCTGAGTGCTGTCGGACGGAGCTTTTACTTTCCCTGCTCCCGCGCCACAATATAGACGCGCTCACTGTCCGGACGCGGCTTTTCAAAGGTAAACGCATCGTAGATGGCTTCCAGCTTCATTCCGGCCTGCCGGATCAGCTGACAGACCGTCTCAAGCGCGTATGCCTTCTGGTAATGTGTCTCCTCGTATTTTTCATACAGACCTTCATCATTTCGGATAAACAGCGTCAGGTCATACTCATTGACCTGATCTGCAGGGTCATACCAGTTCTCCCAGATAAAGCTGCTCTCCTCGCGGTTCTCCGCGATCACCGACTCCCCGAGCTGTTCATACTTGAAAAGCGTATTCAGATCGAATATGAACACTCCGCCCGGATCCAGATAATTGTTCACAAGTCGGAATACCTCCAGCAAATCCGCCTCATCCGTAATATAGTTCATCGAATCACAGACACTCACAATCGCCCGCACGGTACCGTACAGCTCAAATTCCCGCATATCCTGCTGCAAATATAAAATGTCTTTTCCGGACCGTTCCTTCTTTTCGAGCGCGATCTCGAGCATATCCGCCGAATTGTCGACACCGATCATATCATAGCCGCAGTCTGCGAGCAGCTCAGTCATCGTGCCGGTGCCGCAGCCCAACTCCAGTACAAGACCATCCGTCACATCATATTTTTCCAGAAGCGTATGCAGGTATCCGCACCACTCTTCATATGGAATGTTATCCATGAACAGGTCGTAGACCCGTGCAAAGCTCTCATAGCTTGCCATTTCTGTTGCCTCTCCCTTTTTTGTATTTCTTTACCTGATTACCTTTTTCCACAAGTGTCCTGAATCTTGCAGCACTTGTCCACATTCTCCACCGGATTCTTCCACAGTAGTTATTACACACCGTATCTGGCACAACCGTGCTTACACACTATTTTCTGCAAGTTTTCACCGTAGCAGACCGGTCAGTGTGCCAGATAATGCCCCAGGAATTTATACAGCTCCTCCATCTCCTCATCCGTTCCGATCGTGATCCGGAGATAATTGTCAATCCGCGGTTTTTTGAAATACCGCACGTAGATACCTGCCTGCTTCATTGCAAGGAAAAGTTCCTCCGCCGGAACGCTTTTATGTGCCGCAAAAATAAAGTTTGCCATGGAATCTACAAAGGAAAATCCTAGCGCTGCCAGACGCTCCTTTGCACGCTCCCGTGTCGCAATGATCTTTGCCTTTGTCTCCTCAAAATACGCACGGTCCCGCATCGCGGCGGTTCCAAGCGCAATGGCAGTCGCATTCATCGTGTAGGAATTGAAGGAATATTTGACATCACTTAAATATTTGATCAGCTGCTCATTTCCCATCGCATAACCGATACGCATGCCCGCCATCGAGCGTGACTTTGAGAAGGTCTGAACAACCAGAAGGTTGTCATATCGGTCAATCAGCGGCAGTGCCGATTCGCCGCCAAAGTCGATGTACGCCTCATCCACGATCACGACACTGTCCGGATTGTGCTTTACCACATCCTCAATCGCCGAAAGCGGCAGCAGCGCACCGGTCGGTGCATTCGGATTCGGAAAAATAATGCCTCCGTTTTCCTTATAATAGTCCTCTTTTACAATCTCGAACTGCTCATTTAACAGCTGCTTCTCATATGGTACGCGGAACAACTCCGCCCAAACATCATAGAACGAATAGGTGATATCCGGAAACAGGATCGGCTTTTCTGAATTGAAAAAGGTCAGAAAGCACATCGCCAGCACATCATCCGAGCCGACGCCTGCAAATACCTGCGAGGTCTTCAGTCCGTAAAAATCCGCAATCGCCTGCACGAGCTGTTCTGCCGCCGGATCCGGATATTTGCGCAGATCCGCCAGATTCTCTTTTACCCCATCCAGTGCTGCCAGCACTGCGGGGGATGGCGGATACGGATTCTCATTCGTGTTCAGCTTGATGACTTTTTTCTGCTTCGGCTGCTCGCCCGGTGTGTACGGAGTCACCTTCCGCACGTTCTGTTCCCAGTTTTTCATAATGATCTCCTCTTTTTGCATCTTTCAATCCATCCCTGCAGCTCTGCTGACAGGGCCTAGTACAGCATACAAAAATTAACTGGACTAATAACGCAGAATGAATTTTCATTCTGCAAAGAAGAAAAACGCAGGCGTAGCGGGCTACGTCAAGTTTTTCTGATGTCGCAGATGGAAATTCAGGCAAGTTATGTGGTACAGTTATTTGCAGTATGATGTACTAGCTTCGCTACTTGCTCATGAACGCAGTCGCTTCGCGATCTGCGGTAAAGCGGACATTCGCAATCCACTTCGCTACTTGCTCATGAACGCAGTCGCTTCGCGATCTGCGTTCACGCTCTACCGACCATGATACAGCTTCGCATAAACCCCGTTCCTCGCCAGCAGCTCCTCGTGTGTGCCTTCCTCCTCAATCCCGTTCGCTGTCAGCACAAGGATGCGTCCGGCATTCCGTATCGTAGAGAGCCGGTGCGCGATGACGAAAGTCGTCCGCCCCTTTGCCAGCTTTTCCATTGACTCCTGCACGATCTTCTCGCTCTCATTGTCGAGTGCGGAAGTCGCCTCATCAAAAATCAGGATTGCCGGATTTTTCAGAAATACCCGTGCGATCGACAGACGCTGCTTCTGGCCGCCCGACAGCTTGACACCTCGCTGACCGATATCGGTCTGATAGCCATCCGGCAGCTGTGAGATGAATCCGTCCGCATTAGCCAGCTTTGCAGCCTCAATGACTTCCTCATCGGTGGCATCCGGTCTGCCGTAGCGGATATTCTCCATAATGTTCTCCGCAAACAGATAGACATCCTGCTGCACAATTCCGATCTGCCTACGCAAATCCTTCAGATAAATCTTGCGGATATCCGTTCCGTCGAGCTTTACTGTCCCGCCATCGACGTCATAGAAACGCGGAATCAGACTGCACAATGTCGTCTTACCGCCTCCCGATGATCCGACAATCGCCACATACTCGCCCGCCTTCACATCCAGATTGATGTGGCTCAGCACAGTATCCTGCTTCTCTTCATATTTAAAAGAAACATTATCAAAACAGATATCACCTTTTACGGAAGTAATATGCTGTGCATCCTTCGCATCCGTGATATCCGGCTCTACATCCATGATCTCCAGGAAGCGCTCATAGCCGGAATAGCCGTTCTGGAACTGCTCGGTAAAATTGATCAGCTTCTTGATCGGATCCGTGAAATTATTGATATAGAGCAGGAAGGTCACAAGATCCGCCACCTTCATCCTTCCGCCGGTCATCAAAGAGGCACCTGCCACGAGCACGACGATCGTCACAAGTGTCGTCAATGCGCCAAGTCCGGAGTTGTACAGTCCCATATACCAGTAGCTTTTTCGTTTTGATTCTACAAAACGCTCATTTCCCTCGTGGAACTTCTCGATCTCGATCGCCTCATTGCCGAATGACTTGACCGCGCGCACACCGGATAAGCTGTCCTCGATCTGTCCGTTGATGTCCGCTATCCGCGCCCGGTTTGTCTTGAAGGCGTGCTTCATCCTCCGGTTCAGAAGAAAGGCATAGACTGCAATCACCGGGATAAATGCAAACGTAATGACCGTCAGCGTCCCGTTGATGTTGACCAGAATGAGAAAGGAACCGATAAATTTGATGAGTGAAATCGTCACATCCTCCGGTCCGTGATGCAGCAGCTCACTGATATCAAACAGGTCCGAGGTAATACGGGACAGAAGCTGTCCGACCTTCTGATTATCAAAAAACGTAAACGAAAGCTTCTGATAATGCTCAAAAATTTCGTTTCGCATGTCGTGCTCAATCTTTGCACCCATGATATGTCCATAGTAGGCAATATAAAAATTGCAGAAGCACTCTAAGGCGACCATCGCCACCATCGCAGCGCCCAGCCTCAAAATGATCTGCAGCGCCTCCTCACCCGGCAGAAGTACGACCGTCGTCGTGATATAGCGCACGATCAGCGGAATCGCCAGCGTCACCGCCGCTCCGAGAATCGCAAATACCATATCCGAAAAAAACAGCCCGCGATACGGGCGATAGTAGGATATCAGCCGTTTCCATTTATGTTGCATGTCCTCCCCCTGTTGTCACACTTTTTTGCCAATCTTCTCTTTTGTCACACCTGCCGTGCATCGATCATCTGAGCATGCTCAGCTTAACAGCTGCACCGGCAGGCTTTTACAAAAAGCGGTATTCCACTCAGTCCGCCACTACTCCCTGATCCTGCATCACCGCAATGACATCATCGACGCACTGCTCGCAGAGCTTAGTCGTCTCCGCCTCGACCATGACACGAATGACAGGCTCTGTACCACTCTCGCGGACAAGAATTCTGCCGTCGTCGCCAAGTCTCTCCGCTACTGCCTTTACAGCTTCCTGTACAGCCGGATTCTCCTTCGCCGCAGTCTTATCAGCCACACGCACATTTTTGAGCACCTGCGGATAGATCGTCACCTCTGACGCAAGGGATGCCAGGCTCTGCTTGCGATCCATCATGACACCCATCACCATCAGAGAGGTCAGGATGCCGTCGCCGGTCGTCGCATATTTTGAAAAAATGATATGTCCGCTCTGCTCTCCGCCGAGGCAGTGACCATTATCACACATGTTCGCATAGACATATTTGTCTCCGACCGCCGTCTTCTCATAGGAAATGCCGATCTTGTCAAACGCCTTGTACAGTCCGAGGTTCGACATGATCGTCGTCACAACGGTATTATTGGTCAGCTGGCCTTCTTCCTTTAAATACTTTCCACAGATATAGAGAATCAGATCGCCATCGATGATCCGTCCATTGGAATCTACCGCAATACAGCGGTCTGCATCACCGTCATAGGCAAAGCCTACATCCAGTCCACGCTCCAGCACAAATTTTTTCAGCTCGCCAATATGGGTGGAACCACAATCCCGGTTGATATTTGTGCCATCCGGCTCATTGTGGATGACGTAGGTCTTGGCTCCCAATGCGTCGAACACACTCTTCGCGATCGAAGAAGCGCTTCCGTTGGAACAGTCCAGTCCGACCTTTGTATTTTTAAAGGAACGGGTTGCCATCGCAATCAGATGACCGATGTAACGGTTCCGGCCCGCGATATAATCAACTGTACGCCCGATCCGCTCGCCCGTCGCCAGTGGCAGCTCCCCGGTCTTTCCATCGATGTAGTCCTCAATCTTCTGCTCGACCTCCGCCTCGATCTTCTTGCCGCTTCCGCTGATGATCTTGATTCCGTTGTCATAGTATGGATTGTGGCTCGCAGAAATCATGATTCCACAGTCAAAATCCTCCGTACGCACGACAAATGATACGCTCGGAGTCGTCGTCACATGCAGCAGATAGGCATCTGCTCCCGAAGCAGTCAGTCCTGCAGCGAGTGCGTACTCAAACATGTAGCTCGAACGACGGGTATCTTTTCCTATTACAATACGGGCTTTATATTCCTGACCGTAATACCAGCCAAGGAATCGTCCCACCTTAAACGCATGCTCAACTGTCAGTTTCCTGTTCGCTTCCCCGCGAAAACCGTCTGTACCAAAATATTTTCCCATAATGAATATTCTCCTTTTCCATCCGGTTGCAGCATCCGGGCAACATCCACGGAATTGCTTTTTTTGCATCTACTTCATCATACACGCAATACGAGAAAACGTCAAACCAAAAAACCGCCGGAGGGACACGGGCATGCATGTCCTCCCTGCGGCTTTTCCTGCATTCACTTAGTCCATGCGGACATTCGCAATCCATCCCTGCAGCTCTGCTGACAGGGCCTAGTTTCACTACTTGCTCATGAACGCAGTCGCTTCGCGACTTGCGTTCAAATATTCGGCGCGTCCTTTTTCGTAAAGGTTATTCCCTTCGCAATCGATAATGACGACCAGCGGCATATCCTCCACATAGAGCTTTCGTAAGGCTTCTGCACCCAGATCCTCATAGGCGATCAGCTCTGCCTTTTTAATGCACTTTGCCAGCAGCGCACCGGCGCCTCCGATCGCTCCGAAATAGACGCCGTCGTACTTCTTCATCGCCTCTACGACCTCCGGAAGTCTTGCACCCTTTCCGATCATGCCTCTGGCCCCGACAGACATCATCGTCGGTGCATAGGCATCCATACGTCCGCTCGTCGTCGGGCCTGCCGATCCGATGACGGCGCCCGGCTTCGCCGGTGTCGGTCCCACATAGTAGATCGTCGCATCCGTCGGGTCAAACGGGAGCTGCTCCCCGCGCGCGAGCGCTTCGCACATACGCTTGTGTCCGGCGTCGCGTGAGGTGTAAATCGTACCGGTCAGATATACCTGATCTCCGGCATGAAGGCTTCTCGCCAGCTCCTTTGTCAACGGCAGCGTAATATGTCGTCTTTCCATGCTAGATCACCTCCGTTTTATGGCGTGTCACATGACAGTTGATATTGATTGCACATGGCATGCCTGCGATATGCGTCGGCATCGTCTCGATATTCAGGCCGATTGCGGTCGTCCGTCCGCCAAAGCCCTGCGGCCCGATGCCAAGCTCATTGATCTTATCCAGCATCTCATTTTCCAGGTCTGCATAGAACGGATCCGGATTCGAGGAATCGAGCGGACGCATCAGAGCTTTCTTTGCAAGCAGTGCAGCCTTGTCAAATGTACCGCCGATCCCGACACCGACCACCATCGGCGGACACGGGTTCGGACCTGCCGTCTCGACCGTCTCGATAATAAAATCCTTGATGCCCTGCAGTCCGGCTGACGGCTTGAACATCCGGATTGCACTCATATTTTCACTTCCAAAGCCTTTCGGACCGACCGTGATCTTCACCTGCTCGCCCGGCACGATCTCGGTATAGATCATCGCCGGCGTGTTGTCACCGGTATTGCCGCGGCGTACCGGATCCTTTACGACCGATTTGCGCAGATATCCTTTGTCATATCCCCTGCGCACACCTTCATTGACCGCATCCGTCAGATCTCCGCCGATGAAATGCACATCCTGGCCAATTTCCAAAAAGACACATGCCATTCCGGTATCTTGACAGATCGGCACGTTTTCCTGATCTGCGATATCAAAATTCTCAATAATATTGTCCAGCACACCCTTGGCGATCTCTCCGTCTTCACAGGCGCGGCACCGTTTGATTGCCTCTTTGACATCAGACGGCAGATGCTCATTTGCCTCAATGCAGAGCTTCTCGATCACATCGGTGAGCATGCTCACTTCTATTTCACGCATTTTCTTCCTCCTGTCTATGCTCAGCAATCCTCCTATGGCATTTTCCTTAGCCGAACATTTTTCTCAATTATAACAGGTTCTCCGTCTCTATACAACTCAAAGTAATTACTTGCGTTACTTCGTATATTTTACGCCCGTCTACCGCTCATGTCTCGCATAGTGTGGCAGCAGCAGCGGGGATACATCTCCGGTATCCAGCCCGGCCTCCTTCAGTTCCTCTGCGTACCGTGCTACATGGTCCAGGTTCATCGTGCCGAGTGTCACCTGCTTTGCCTTCGCAGCCGCTGCTTTTCCCGCATCACGGCCAAAAACAATAATATCCAGAAGAGAGTTTCCCATCAGGCGGTTTCTTCCGTGAATACCGCCGACTGCCTCACCTGCAACGAGCAGGTTGTCGATCACCTTCGTAAAGCCATCTCCGCCGATCTCCAGACCACCGTTCTGATAGTGTAAGGTCGGGTAGATCAGGATCGGAAGCTTTCTCATATCAATGCCATAGTTCATATACATGCGGAGCATCGCCGGAATCCGCCGTTCAATCGTACCTTCGCCGTGAAGCTGCTCGATCATCGGGGTATCCAGCCATACACCGGTGCCAAGCGGCGTCGTCACACCCTTACCTCTCGCGGTGCACTCACGGATGATTGACGCCGCAGAGACATCTCTCGTCTCGAGCGGATGCATAAATGCCTCGCCCTCGGAATTGACAAGCATCGCGCCTATGGAACGAACCTTCTCTGTTACGAGTGCGCCGAAAATCTGTGCCGGATATGCAACTCCGGTCGGATGATACTGGATCGTATCCTGATACAGAAGCGGTGCGCCGAGACGGTAGCCAAGAATCAATCCGTCTGCCGTTGCTCCGTAATGGTTCGAGGTCGCAAAGCCCTGATAATGCATACGGCCCGCGCCGCCGGTCGCGATGATGACCGTCTTCGCTCTTGCCACCAGATAATCGCCGGTCTCCATGTTCAGGAGAACCGCACCTGCCACCTGGTTTTTCTCATCACGGATCAGCTCGACTGCAGAAGTAAATTCTACGACCGGGATACCGCGATTGATAACTTCATCGCGCAGCGTACGCATGATCTCTGCCCCGGAATAATCCTTGCACGCATGCATTCTCTTTCTGGATGTTCCGCCGCCGTGCGTCGTGATCATCGTCCCGTCCGCATCCTTATCAAACATGACTCCCAGCTCATTCAGCCACTTGATCGCATCCGGCGCCTCCATGACCAGCTTCTTTAAAAGCTCCGGCCTTGCGGCAAAATGCCCGCCGCCAAATGCATCGAGATAATGCTGTACCGGAGAGTCATTTTCTTTGTCCGCTGCCTGGATACCGCCCTCCGCCATCATTGTGTTGGCATCGCCGATGCGAAGCTTCGTCACAATTATGACATCCGCTCCTGCCTCGTGTGCCTCGATCGCTGCAGAAGCACCTGCTCCGCCGCCGCCGATAACGAGCACATCCACGTCATAGTCGATCTTCGAGAGATCGACGTGATCCTTCAGAAGACGGCTGTTGGAATGCAGCATATGCACCAGCTCTTTGTTCGCCTTCTGGCCTTTGTTCGGGCCTACCTTGATCTCCTCAAATGCTTCCGCGCGGTAATCCGGATGAAACTCGCGAAGCAGCTGATCCTTCTCCTCCGCGGTCATACGACGTGGCTCCGTTCCAAGCCGGGACGCTCTGGTCGCCTCCACCTTTTTTACCGATTCCATCATTTCCGGTGTAAACATGACTGTGTCCCTCCTTACTTCTCAATTTCCCGTGTATTGTAGAGTTCTTCCATCTCCGCGATCGGCTTTTGCATGATCTGTTCGATCAGTGCATCGTACTTTCCCTCATGAATCTCTTCCACACGCTTTGTCAGATGCTTTGATTCCGGCTCAATGTACTTTCCGGTCAGTCTTCTTGCCAGCAGTCCGACCATTGGATGAGAAATGCCGGCCGGGCAGCGTACACTGCAGCATCCGCAGCTCACACAGTCAAAAGACTCTTCTGCACACTTTTCCAGCTCGCCGCGCTGCGCATACGCGATATACTGCATAACATTCAGATTCTGCGTACAGGCCTTTGTGCAGGCATTGCAGCCGATACAGCTGTAGATTTCCGGATAGAGCTCCATCATCACCTGCTGGTTCGGTCTCAGCTCCCCGATCTCATACGTTCGCTTGTCCGTCGGGAAAAACGGGATGCTCGCCACATACATGCCCTCCTCTACCTGTGTCTGACAGGCAAGGCACGTCTTCAGCTCATTCTTTCCCTTAATCCTGTAAATCGTCGCACACGCGCCACAGAAGCCATGACGGCAGCCGCAGCCGCGCTTTAACGTGTATCCGGCATATTCCATTGCCGTCATGATCGTCAGATCAGCCGGCACACTGTATTTTTTTCCGTAAAAATATACGTTTACCATGTTTGCCATTTTGGTAAATCCTCCTCATCTCCGGTGTATTGCATCAGTATTCGTTCGGAAGCTCATTAAGCTCATCGCAGCGAAATACTGGGCCATCCTTGCAGACATATTTGGAACCGACATTGCAGCGGCCGCATTTTCCGATACCGCACTTCATGCGCAGCTCCAGCGTCGTGTAGACCTGACTGGTCGAAAATCCAAGCTCCTGCAGTCCCTGCAAAACGAACTTGATCATAATTGGCGGTCCGCAGATCAGCGCTGTCTTGTCTGTTGAAAGCTCAAGCTCCTTCAGATAGGCCGGCACAAATCCGACATGTCCGTCCCAGCCCTCCTGCTCCCGGTCAATCGTCAGATGGACATGGACATCCTTCGCCTTCATCCAGACCTCCTGAATCTCCTTTAGCTGTACCAGGTCATCTGCCGATCTGGAGCCATAAAGGATATCCACCGTACCATAATCATCACGGTTGTCTAGCACATAATTGATGACGGAGCGAAGCGGTGCGAGGCCGATTCCTCCCGCGATAAACAGCAGATCCTTTCCTTTGAGCTTATCCTCTACCGGAAAATGGTTGCCGTAAGGCCCGCGGACGGTGATCTCATCGCCCACCTCCAGGCTGTGCAGGTAGCTCGTCAGACTGCCGCACTTTTTGATACTGAACTCCTGATACTCCCTGTTCGTCGGGGAGGATGTGATGGAAAACATTCCCTCGCTTACTCCCGGCTCACAGAGCATCGCACACTGGCCCGGCATATGCTCAAACAGCTTGCCGCCCTCCGGCGCATTGACACGGAATGTCTTTACGTCCGGCGTCTCCTCCCGGATATCCGTAATGACACCGACCTTCGGGATCAGCGTATCCAGCGTATAATTTTTTTGACATGTACATTCACTCATTCGTTTTCCCTCCCTGCGCTGCAAATGCTTTGATCACCTTTACGATATTCAGGGACTGCGGACATTTCTCCACGCAGCGGCCACAGCCGGTGCAGGAAAACATGCCGTCATTGTTTGCCGGGAAATAGACCAGCTTGTGCATGAATCTCTGACGGAACCGCTGCATCTGGCTCGTTCGGTTGTTTCCATGTGCCATCATCGTAAAATCAGAATACATGCAAGAATCCCAGCAGCGGTATCTCTGGATTCCGTGACCCGTATCGTAATCCTTAATGTCATAGCACTGGCACGTCGGGCACACAAAGGTACAGGTGCCACACGCCAGACATGGGCGGTACAGCTTTTCCCACAGCGGGGAATTGAATTTTTCCTCAAGCACATCTTTGCCCCAGTCATCCAGCGAAAGCTGCATATACGGAAGCGCTTCTGCGATCTTGTGGATCCGCGCCTTTTCTGCTTCCACCTTTTCTTCACCGTCCGCCGCTTCTGCCAGCAGATCTTTTACCAGCTCCGTCAGTACCTCACCTTTTTCGCTCTGTGCCTTCCAGTACAGAACTTCTCCTGTCATCCAGATGGCGACATCGGCCTTCGGATTTGCACAGTCAATCCCAAACGCTTTACAGAAACAGGAATCCTCCGGCTCGTGACAGGCCATTGCCACGATCGTACCGTGTGCTCTCCTGGCTGCATAAAAGGTATCCACCGGGTCTGCCAGAAATACCTTATCGAGTACCTCCACGCCGCGCAGATCGCAGGATTTCATGCCGAATACGACAAACGGCTGCTCCTGTAATGCCTCCGGGGTAATGGAAATCTTCTTTCCATCCCGGTAGCAGGTATAGAGATTCTCACTTTGCGGGAAAAATGCATCTTTGGCGGATTTCACGGTCTTTAATGTATCCAGATCCACCTTTGCATCTTCACTCCACGGCGCATAATTTACCTGACCGCAGGCTTCTACCGGCAGATACAGCTCCTGGTTCTGCGCAATTTTCCGGAATAATTCCGGAAGCTTTTCTTTCGCAATCTGATACATGCCTTATCCCCTTTCTGCCACAATACCCGGCTCTGCGTCCTCAAAGGTGTAGCTCGTCAGCGGGCTGCGCTCCACAACGGCCTCGCCTGCCTGATACGTTCCGTAAAGCTCATCAATATCCTTGATAAATTTCCGGTTGAAGAGGTGAAGCGGAATGCCCTGCGGACATACACGGCTGCACTCTCCACAGTCGGTACATCTGCCGGCCACGTGGAAGGCGCGGATGATATGGAACATCTTCTCCTCAAAGGAATCCACATTTGCCTTCTGCGAGCTGTCAAACTTATTGCTGTCAAATACGCACTTGCGGCAGCTGCAGGCCGGGCAGACATTTCTGCAGGCATTGCAGCGGATGCATTTACCAAGCTCACTCTGGAAATAAGCAAAACGCTCCTGCGGAGACATTGCCTCGATCCGCTCTACCTCTGTGAAACGCTCCTGATCCTTTGTATCCTTCGACTCGCCGATCCGCTCATCATAGATCTGATGCTCCTTGCCCTTGCAGACATGGCAGCGGCCAAGCATGGCATCCGCGTATGCGCAGGTCTTTTCTCCTGATGCTGTCTCGAATTTTAACGTATCTGCCGCATCCTCTAAAGAAGCGCCCTCAACGTTTCGGATTCCGCGGATTCCCATGGATCGAATTTTTTCAATATCAAGCTTTCCCTTGCAGCCTACTCCGATGATGTATGCTTTTTCCCGGTCTACACGGTGCTCACTAAGCAGCTGATTGAAGCTGTAGGTATCGCACGGCTTTAAACAGACCAGCGTCTTCCCATCCAGTTTGGACGCTTCGATCATCATCTTGCTTAAGTTCGCCCCACAAAAGCCGTCATATACAAAATCCTTTAATTCTTCTTCGTTTTCAAAGAAAGCCGGTTCCGGATTCCACGGCATGTCTCCGGCCTTCCAGCCAAGCACACGGGCTACCGTCCCGTCTGCCAGCAGTTCTTTTGCCCGTCTGATCAGTTCCTGCATCTTATATCCCCCAATCTCACGTTTTTGCCGAGACTGTAAATCTTCTCAACAAACTCATTCATGGTCGCGGAAAACTTTACACCCTCTGCGGCAGATACCCACTCGACACGGGTACGTCCGTTTTCCACTCCGAGGTAATCCAGCATGGAGAAAAGAAGTGTCATACGTCTTCTCGCATAAAAGTTTCCGCTCGTATAATGACAGTCTCCCGGATGGCATCCGCACAGGATCACACCGTCCGCACCCTTCTCAAATGCACGGAGAATAAACATCGGATTGACCCGGCAGGAGCACGGTACCCGGATGATCTTGACATCGGCCGGGTAGGACAGGCGGCTGCTTCCCGCCAGATCCGCACCCGCGTAGCTGCACCAGTTGCAGCAGAACGCTACTATTTTCGGTCTGAATTCTTCGCTTCGCTCTATCGACATATCGCATCTACCTCCGCAAGAATCTGTCTGTTTGAAAAGCCCTGCAGATCCATGGCTCCGGACGGACACGTTACGGTACATGCACCGCAGCCCTGGCAGAGCGCGGTATTTACCTGTGCGATACGCCGCACCTCACGGATACCGTGATCATTTACCTGCTTTTCTTCATAGGAAATCGCACCGTACGGGCACACATTTGCACACTGGGAGCAGCCGTTGCATAAAAGCTCATCCGCCTGTGCCGTACACGGATTTGTCATCAGCCTGTCTTTGGCAAGCAGTCCGATGGCTTTTACGGCCGCCGCACCTGCCTGTGAAACGGTCTCCGGGATGTCCTTCGGTCCCTGACACACGCCGGAGAGGAAAATGCCTGCCGTCGGAGATTCTACCGGACGCAGCTTCGCATGCGCCTCGGTCAAGAAATTGTTCGTATCGATGCTCGCTGTCAGCATGGTGGCGATCTTTCTTACGTCCGGATTCGGCTCGATTGCCGCCGCCAGAACGACCATATCCGCTTCCTTTAATATCTGACGGTTGTCGATCAGATCGACGCCGCGCACAAGCAGCTTTCCGTTTGGCTGCAAAAGAACCTTTCCCACCTGTCCCTTTATGTAATTGACACCGTACTCTTCTACTGCCCTACGGTAAAATTCATCAAAATTCTTTCCCGGTGTGCGGACATCGATATAGAATACTGTGACATTGACATCTGGATATTTATCCCGGATCAGCATGGCATGCTTGGCTGTATACATGCAGCAGATCTTTGAACAATAGCTCTTTCCGCGGTCGTCTGCACAACGGCTTCCGACGCACTGGATAAATACCATTTCCTTCGGTGCTTTTCCATCGGAGAGCCGCTCCAGATGTCCCTTTGTCGGACCCGCCGCGTTCATGATACGCTCCAGCTCCAGAGAGGTGATGACATCCTTACTCTGCGCATAAGCATACTCATCATATTTATCAAGCTTAATCATATCGAAGCCGGTCGCTACCACGATCGCACCGTATTTCTGTGTAATGATCTCATCCTTCTGCTCGTAATCGATTGCACCCGCCTGGCATACCTTGGAGCAGACGCCGCATTTTCCGGTCTTAAACTTCGTGCAGTGCTCGCGGTCAATGACCGGCACATTCGGGATTGCCTGTGCAAACGGCGTATAGATCGCAGTACGGTTGCCAAGCCCGCGGTTGAACTCGCTTGGAATCTTTTTATTTGGGCACTTTTCCTGACAAACGCCGCAGCCCGTACACTTGCTCATATCGACGCTTCTCGCTTTTTTACGGATATCGACCGTGAAATCGCCCACAAAGCCGCTGACATGCTCCACCTCGCTGTACGTATAAAGCGTGATGTTTGGATGTGTGTTTGCCTCTACCATCTTCGGTGTCAGGATACAGGCCGAGCAGTCCAGCGTCGGAAATGTCTTATCCAGCTGGGACATCCTTCCTCCGATGCTCGGAGTTTTCTCTACGATATCGACCGGATAGCCTGCCTCTGCGATGTCAAGCGCGGTCTGAATTCCGGCGATACCACCGCCGATGACGAGCGCACGCTTCGTGACGAGGCTCTCACCCGGCTGAAGCGGGGTGTTCAGATTCACCTTTGCAACGGCTGCCCGCATCAGAATCACAGCCTTCTCCGTTGCCTCCTGCATATCCTTGTGGATCCAGGAGCAGTGCTCACGGATATTTGCGATCTCCACCATGTACGGATTCAACCCTGCGCGCTTAGCTGCATTCCGGAATGTCGTCTCATGCATGCGAGGGGAGCAGGAGCATACCACGACTCCGCTCAGCCTTTTTTCCCGGATTGCCTCCTGAATTTTTGCCTGGCCGGCCTCGGAACACATGTACTGATAATCCTCGGCATGTACGACGCCCTGTTCCTTAAGCGCCATCTCCACTACTTTCTTTATGTCTACCGTCGCGGCTATATTACTTCCGCAATGACAGACGAATACTCCTATCCTTTGCATCCGCTTACCTCCTGTATCTTCTGAATGCACTTACCAGAAGCTGCTGCGGCACCTCAGGATCCAGCAGCTCCGGGATCTCATCCGGGGAAAGATACGCCTCCCCACGCTGGCGGATCACCAGCTGTCTGGCCGCATCGATCAGCTTTCCCGGCTTTACGTCTCTCGGACAACGCTCCACGCAGGCAAAGCAGGATAAGCACTTCCACAAAGATTTCGAATTTACCAGTGCTTCCATATCTTCATTTATGACATAAGACACGAACTGATGCGGCTTGATGTCCATCTCGTTAAAGGACGGGCAGGATGCGGAGCATTTTCCGCACTTCATACAGCGAAGCGGATTTACGCCACTGATTTCCTTTATCTGTTCTGCCCTTGACTTCTCTGTATTCACGCCTCTGGCACCTCCTCTTTTACCCCGAGAGCCTCAGCAAGAAGCTCTGTAAAATAGTATACCGGAAGTGCGCCGTTTCCGGCCATGTTCAGGTTGTACCTGCAAAGCGGACAGGCGGTGATCAGCATATCTGCGCCAAAGCCCGCTGCGCTGTCTGTGATATCCTTGCACATTGTTCCTGTGAGTTCTTTTTCCTTCAGGGAAATGTAGCCTCCGCAGCACTCATTCCGATACGGATAAATGACCGGCTCTGCACCGATAGCCCTGATAAAATCTTCCATGATCTTCGGATTCTCCGGATTGTCAAAGGCCATCACCTTACCGGGACGCAGAAGCAGGCAGCCATAATAAGCGCCGATCTTCTTTCCGGTAAACGGATTTACTACCTTTTTCGCCAGCTCGTCAAAACCGACACGGTCGCGCAGCACCTCCAGATAATGCAGGACATTCGTCTCCCCTGCATACGGCTCCAAAAGCTGCATGTAATTGTTTGCACGCATCCGGATATCTTCGACGTTCTTCATGTCGTCGTTGACCCTTTTTATGACATGGTGACAGGCAGAGCAGAGTGTCACGAGCTCCTGCCCCTTTTCCTTCGCCTCGTTCAGTGCACGGACGGAGGAGAGCTTTGTCGCAATCTCATCACAGCCAAGCGGATAGACACCTCCGCAGCACTGCCAGTTCTCAAGCTCCTCCAGTTCAAATCCAAGTACCACCGCTGAAGCTCTCGCATATACATCCAGCATTTTCGCCTTTGTCTTTAAGGTACATCCGGGATAATAGCTGTACTTCATAATTTTATAATCCTTTCTTTCAGTTCTGCGCTCATCCGCGTTCATCCAGGGATCCGAGCAGATCCTGGTAATCGCTGTCCAGCGCATGTGCATTCGTGGATTTCTTCTTTCGCAGCTTTACAGAGGCCGCTGCCTTTGCAATCGGCTGCACGGTCCCGGCTCCTGCCACGCAGCCGCCCGGACAGGCCATGCCCTCCAGCAGATAGCCGTTGTATTTTCCGGCCTTCGCCATCGTCAAAAGCTTCTTACAGTCTGCAAGTCCCTCTGCATTCGCCACCTTTACCTCACGGTCCGGATATTGCTCTTTGATACAGTTCACGACCGCCTCTGCGACTCCGCCGCTCACCGCAAAGCCGCGCCCGTCTCCGCTCGCACCATGCATCGGCTCCTGCTCGGCAAGAGTGGAAAAATCAATCTGCTTTGCCTCGAACATTCCCATCACTTCCTCGAAGGTCAGCACGAAATCAATGTCGCTGCGGACAGACCGGCGTCCCGCCTCCAGCTTTTTCGCCGCACACGGACCAATGAACGCCACCTTGCAGCCCGGATATTTTTTCTTCATCAGACGTCCGGTAAGCACCATCGGCGTCAATGCCATGGAAATGCACTCGCTGTAGTCCGGAAACAGCTTCCTGGCCATCATCGACCAGGCCGGACAGCACGAAGTCGCCATAAACGGCAGCTTCTCCGGCACTTCCTTCATAAAGTCCCCGGCTTCCTCAATCGTACACAAATCGGCTCCGATCGCCACCTCTATGACATCGGTAAAGCCAAGCGCCTGAAATGCGCTCCGAATCCTGCCCGGTGTCAGTCCCGGGCCGAACTGACCTTCCACCGCAGGCGCAATCGCAGCATAGACCGGCACATCGCTCTTTATCGCCTGAATCGTCTGAAAAATCTGTGCTTTATCTGAGATCGCGCCGAACGGACAGTTCACCAGACACATCCCGCACGAAACACACTTTTCCTGATCGATATCCGCCCTTCCATATTCATCGGATCTGATAGCATTCATCCCACACGCCTTCGCACACGGGCGTTCCTGCCGGATGATTGCGCTGTATGGGCAGGCGGTAATACACTTTCCACATTTGACACATTTCTCCTGATCGATCACAGATTTCCCGTCTGCAAATGAAATCGCATTTTTTGGACAGACCTCCTGGCATGGATGTGCCAGACAGCCCTGACAGACATCCGTCACATGCACGATATTATCCGGACATTTATGACATGCAAATTTGATAATATTAATCAGCGGCGGCTGATAGTATTTCTCCGGCCTTACACATTCCAGTGCACCTTCCGATACCGGCGCATGCTCCGATGCCGCCCGAAACGGCAGCCCCATCGCAAGACGCATGCGTTCTCCTACAATCGCACGCTCCAGAAACACGCTCTCCCGGTAGGTCGAGATCTCGCCCGGGATGATCCGGTACGGAATCTGCTCCATCTGTGACAGATCCCCATCCTGATAATCGTAGGCCAGCCTTGCCACTTCAGCAAAAACCATTTTTCGAATATCATTTACCGAAGTGTATACTCCTCGCATCATCTCACTCCCTTTCGTTTTTTATACGTTTGCTGTTCCACTGCAGATGATGGCGCATCTGAAATGGAACAGCTGTGGAGGTATTCACTGTGCAATCGCTCTGCCATGAGATGATCCCTGTATAAATCAAAGCAGACGGACATCAGATCCTGCCTGCATTTTGAGCAAAAAAATAGTGGCTGCTACCCTTGCAGACACACGGAACAAACCATATGGTATTCCCTGATACCCTATGGTCTGGCTGGATGCTTATGCTGTGTCTGGAGCACATCTCATGTACCAGGCAGGTTTCCTGACTTACAGATCATCGCTTGCTTCACCTTCTCACACATTTGGGTTATGCAATGGTTTTCGAAGCTCGCTCCCTGAATACAGTGACCAGTTCGCTCAGGACTCGCACCTGATTCCCTCTTCAGAAAATGTCTCATAAATGGAATCGAAAAAAAGACGATCTTCTGCACCTGATACTGCAATATTCAATTACACTTTTTCATTATATAAATTTGTTATTATTTTGTCAATGGATCTTTTCGTCATACTGCCCTGATATTAGACGATTCTTAAGATTTTTCTTCGGGTTTTTATCTTGCTTTTCCTATGCGCACCCTCTATAATGAAATCGGAAAATGCTGTTAGATCTGACAGCATCTTACATTTCCAATCAGTTAAACGGTTCTCTTCTATGGTACACCTGCATTTGCAGCCGGTTTCGGCCAGCCACAAAGGCCGGTGTTTCGCATTGTTCGGAGAACTTATTATGTACCCTCGCATCCTTCTATCCGGTATTTCGGAAAGATTTCGAGAGTATATTTTCAGAAAGGGGAGAAAAAAGGAACTATGAAAATTAAACGAATGGTATCTGCCCTTGCGCTCGCTGCAGGTCTTGCCATTTCTGTTCCGTCTCTTGCGTCCACGTTTGGACTCTCATCTCAGACGATGACGAGTGTTCAGGCAGCAGACGGCTGGCAGCGGGACGATGGCGGTGTTTTCTATCTGCAAAACGACACGCGGGTGACCGGCCTGAAGGATATCGATGGCGCGACCTATTACTTTAACGCCAACGGCTATCGCTTCACCGGGGCAATCAAGCTGGACAAATACACCTACTACTTCCATCCGGAAAGCGGAAAGCTCTGCAAGGGCTACGCAGGACTGTACCGGATCGGCGACAACTCCAACGACTATTACTTCTTTTTAAACAGTAAGAAGGGTCGGGTCGCAGTCAACACGTGGGTAAAGTCCAAAGGCAAATATTACTACGCAGGCGCTGACGGAAGGATTCAGCTTGGCACGATCAAGGTCAAAGGAAAGCTTTATCACGTGACTCCGAAGGGACGTATGACTTCGTACGGAAGATCTTCCTATGACGGAAAGTACTACAACGCTTCCTCAAAGGGCATACTGCTGACCGGGCTGCGCAAGGTAAAGGGCAAGCAGTACTACTTCGACAAAAAGACCGGCGAACGTGTTTCGGGACTTGTAAAGGTCGGCAAATCCACCTTCTACTTTAATGAAAAGACCGGCACAGCCAAGACCGGCTGGGTAAAGGCGGATGACAAGACCTACTATTACCTGTCGAACTACAAGCGCGCTTCCGGCTGGAAGACCATCAACAAAAAGCGCTACTACTTCAATCCGAAAAATGGCTGCGCACGCCAGGAATTCAGCTGGCTGAAGATTGGTAAGTCCTATTATTACTTTGATGCAAACGGCGTAGTCGAGACCGGTTTCTTCCGGGTCGGCGCAGATATGTATTACGCAAACACGAAGGGTGCACGGAAGACCGGATGGGTGACCGTCAACGGACGGAAATATTTCTTTGGCCCGAAGACCGGAGTCATGCAGACCGGATGGCTTACCTACCAGAAGGCTAAATATTACCTTACCCCATCCTCTGCCTCGAAGACCTATGGAGCCGCGATCACCGGATGGTACCGGACAAATGATGGCACCTATTACTTCAATTCAGATGGAAGAATGCAAACCGGATGGCTGCAGCAAAATGATGTAAAGTATTATTTCGATAAGACGACCGGCAAGATGGTGACCGGAAAACGTACGATCGACGGAAAGCTGTATGACTTCGGCACAAACGGTAAGATCAAAGTATCTCTGACCGGGCCGTGGAGCATTAAGGTACAGCGCGGTACCGCCAGCAACGGCTATCAGTGCTTTGTCGTCGTATACCGGGGCAACACCGCAGTCAAGGCATTTGTCTGCTCGACTGCCCGTGCCGGATGCACTACACCGGCCGGTACGTTCACGATCAAGGATAAGCTGTACTGGCATGAGCTGATGGGACCGACCTGGGGACAGTATTGCTCCCACATTACTTCGGATATCCTCTTCCACTCCGTGCCGAATACGAGCTACAACAATCCATACACACTGGAGACCTCCGAGTACAACAAGCTCGGCACCGCAGCTTCCGCCGGATGTATCCGACTCTCTGTAAAGCATGCAAAATGGCTGTTCGACAATGTTCCGGTGGGCACGAAGGTAACCGTCAGCAACAAGGTCACGAAGCCGAGCAATATCGAAATTGAAAAGGTACCGAAGCAGAGCCTCTCCAAGAGCTATGACCCGACCGATACCTTCCAGAATCCGTACAGTGTACGATAACTGATCTGTTTCAGAAATGATTTGAGGCAGCTGCAAAACGCAGCTGCCTCATTTGTTGTTGTGACGAATCGTACACCTGTTTTTCTGTCATGCCAAGTATTTATTTTTGAACAAAATTCAATCGTCAGTAAAGCGGAGATTCGCAATCCATCCCTGCAGCTCTGCTGACAGGGCCTAGCTTCGCTACTTGCTCATGAACGCAGTCGCTTCGCGATCCGTGTTCACGCTGTGAAATACCTCGCCCTCAAGCTCCTGCTCGATAAATGCCGCGAGCTCCTCTGACGCCCTCTGCTCCTGTGGGCCGTCGCATACCAGAATGATCTCGTCCATCTGCTGTACGCACGCGCTCAGAAGTCCGAGCAGGCTCTTTGCATTAAATTCCCGTCCGCGGAAGCGAATCAGGATCTTCGTCCCCTCGTACTCCATTGCCTTTGTACAGAGCTGCTGCGCCGGACGCAAATGCAGCCCTACTTCATTTCGGATCTTTACTTTTGTCTCAGTCAAGGCTATTCCTCCGTACTGTCCTCATCATTTCCGTCTTTGATTGCAGTCGCTGTCACGACCAGTTTCACCTCTGATACCAGTGTGTAGCCCTCCGGAAGCTGCACATTTACCGGCACCTCATAGACACCCTCCTTAGCACACTCACTGAAATCCACACTTGCCTTTATATCACTGACCTTCAGATTTGGCTCTCCGGCCTTCGCATGGACGCTGATCTGTACCTCATCTGCCGGTGATACCGTCAGACTCATCTTCGCAGAATCCGGACGGTTCAGCACCTCAAAGGTCGATAATGGTACCCGGATGGTCTGATCCCCGGTCTTCTCGATCTGTACGGTCACGGAAATCGTCGGATCGGCATCCGCGACAAGGCGCACGCCCTCCAGGGAAGAAAGTGTCTCACTCAGGTCGATCTCCTGCGTCACATTCTCCGTCGCGCCCTCGACCGATACAGGATCTGCTATCGCAATCTCTCCGCCCAGCCGTGCCAGTGCCTCATTCGTGCCGACAAGATTGATCGTCACCGGAATCGTCGTGATGCCCGTGATTCGGTACCCCTCTGCCGGTTCTCCTGCCGTCTCTACCTTGACCGGAATGTCATTCATCACCTGCCAAAGTGTCACATCGACCGTCACCTGATTGTTTGAGAGAAGAACACCCGCGGAATCTTTGATCTGCAGGCGGTCCATCTGTGATGTCAGCTTATCGCCGTTCTTATCGTAAATCACGATGTTGCCGGTCAGCCGCTGGTCCGACTTGATCCGGGCCGTATTGACCTCCGCTACGACCTTATCGATCTTTTTCAGAATACTCTCCGCACCTGCGACCTGCACAGTCTTTCCGCCGACTACCTCCGTCGTGCCGACCTCATAGCCATTCTCCGGCTTGCCGTTCGTAACGACATTCACGATAAATTCACTCTGCTTTTTCGGCTCCAGCTTTACCTTCTGCACGGACGGGATCACCTCGATCTCATCCAGAGTCACAGCCGGATTGCGGCACTCCACGCGGAGCGGTACGCTCCCCATCTCATTCATCGTTTCCATATCCGCGACGACCTCAAAGTCCGAAGCAGTCAGGCTCTTCAGTACACTTTTGCGCTCTTTCACCTTAATGATTACCGTATCTCCGTAGACATCGTCCTCGACGACATCCAGCACCTTATCCAGTGCGGTAACGCTCTCCACATTCTCCTGCTGAATCTTGACATCCCGGAAGAGGCGCACGCTCATCGGATCGTTTACATTTACCACGAGCAGCCAGATCCCGAAAGCCACGAACAGCGATAACAGCTTCAGTCCCATATTTCGGGTAAATTTATATTTCATTTTTATTCCAGCCTTTCCAGAGCCTGAATTTCTTCTGCGCAGCAGTCTTGTTCTGCGCCATGACAAGCAGCTTTTTCAGCTCCTCTGCCGTCAGCTTCCGCATCAGCTCACCCTTGTAGGCGACGGAAATTGCCCCGGTCTCCTCCGAAACAATCACCGTAAGGGAATCCGTCACCTCACTGATCCCCACGCCGGCTCTGTGCCGTGTCCCAAGCTCCTTGCTCAGCAGCATGTTGTCGGAAAGCGGAAGGTAGCAGGTCGCTGCCGTGATTCGGTTTCCGCGTACAATGACTGCACCGTCATGGAGCGGTGTGTTATGTTCAAAAATATTAATCAGTATCTGACTGGTCAGCACCGAATCGATCACTATACCGGTCCGCTCATACTCATCCAGCCGGACATTCTGTTCAATGACGATGAGCGCTCCGGTCTTGGCCCTGCTCATCTCAGATGCCGCCTTTACGATCTCATTTACCGTCTTGTCACTGAACCGCTCCGTCACATGGTTCGTATCGATCGGAAGCAGTGAAGAGACGATCTTTTTCTCGCCGATCCGCTCCAGCACTCTGCGCAGCTCCGGCTGAAAGATCACGATCGCAGCGGTAATCGCAATGTCGATTCCTCTGTTTACAATGAAAATCAGTGTATCCATGTGCAGAAGATACACAAGGGACACACAGATCACCAGTACCATGATTCCCTTGAGAAGTGTCCATGCCCGGGTATTTTTCACCCATAGCAGAAAACTATATACAAGGAAAGCCAAAATGAGAATTTCCAGTACATCTGTCACGGTAATGGAAAATGTCGGTACTGTGAACCATGACAGATAATTCGACAGCCAGATTCTAATGCTGCTCATTTTGTCCTCTCCTTTCTGATCGCATTTCTATTTCAGTATAGCACACATTTTCTGCCGTGCAAACCGTCTTTTTCCCTTTTCCTATACATAAAACAAGAAAAAATATATGCCTGATCCCGGCTTCCCCAAGCAGCCTTGCGAGCGCGTCTGCTGTGCTTCCGGTCGTGTACACATCATCGACCAGCACCACCCGCTGCAGCCCTCCTGCAGGCTTTCGCAGTGCAAAGCTCCCCTTCAGGTTCTCCATACGTGCTTTTCGGCCGAGCTGCTTTTGTTCGGTATGCGGTCTGACGCAGCAGATCAGCTTCTGCTCCACCGGGATTCCGGTAAGTCTGCTCAATTTTTTTGCCAGCAGTTCAGACTGATTGTAGCCCCGCTTCTGCCGCTTTTTCCAGTGCATCGGCACCGGAATGAGCAGCTCCGGCTGCCAGATATGGAGGTGCTTCTGCAGCACCTCTGCCATCAGGACGGCATAAAAATCCAGATAATCTCTGCGATTGTCCGCCTTCATCCGATAAACGGAGCGTCGCATGGCACCGGTATAAATGACGGCTGCTGCCCCCTGATCGAACCAGTGTCTGGTGCGCAAACAGTCATCACAGTACTCCGTCTCCCAGCTTCCGACAGGCTTCCCGCATTGAAAGCAGGTCGGTCCTTCCACCTTCGGAAGTTTTTTCGCACAGGCACGGCAGCAGCCTTCCTCACCCTTTACCAGAATCGTGTCGCATAAAATACAGCGCGGCGGGTAGAGCAGGCGAAGTACCGCCTTTCCTGTCGTTTTCCCAAGCTGCAGCGGTGTAAATTTCTTTTCGGTTCTCTCCATAGATAAATACCGTGCTCTCTCCCCGGTATTTTCTTATCGCTAGTTCTCCTGCTTATTCTGCCATTTTACATTGCGGAAAGCTCCTGTATACGTGCGGCCAGCGCAGTGTAGCGCTTCTGCTCCATCGTATTGTCAATCATCTGCGTAAATGTACGCTCATCCCCGACAAGCGTCACACATTTCCGCGCCCTGGTCACCGCCGTGTAGAGCAGATTTCGGGTCATAAGCATACGCGGGCCTGACAGCAGCGGGATCACGATCGCCGGATACTCACTGCCCTGCGATTTATGGATCGTCACAGCATAGGCCAGCTCCAGCTCCTCTAAGGCAGCGTAGGTGTATTCCACCATGCGCTGTTCATCGAACTCTACGGTAACCCGCTCTGTCTGCTCATTGATCTCCCGGACAATTCCCATATCGCCATTGAAAATGCCAAGCCCCTTCTCAACCGGAATCCCGTAGCGGCCCCGCACCTCCCACTCAATCTGATAATTGTTCTTGATCTGCATGACCTTATCGCCCTCCCGGAACAGCATACCATTCTGCTCATGCTCCTTTTTTCCGGCATCCGGCGGATTTAAGTACTCCTGTAAAATTTTGTTCAGCCGCTCGACTCCGAGCAATCCTTTGCGCATCGGCGTAAGCACCTGAATATCATATGGCGATGCCTGTACATAGCGCGGCATCTTGTCACGGACGAGCTGAATCACAATGCTGATGATGACATTCGCATCCTGACGCTTCAGGAAAAAGAAATCCCGGCTCTTATTATCTAAGGTCACCGGTTCTCCACGATTGATCTTATGCGCATTCACAACAATGTCGCTCTCCTTGGCCTGTCGGAATATCCGGGTCAGCTGTACGACCGGGATCTCGTTTGATTCAATGATATCCTTCAGAATACTTCCCGGTCCGACGGACGGCAGCTGGTTCATATCACCTACCATGATGAGCCGTGTGCCGATCGTCACGGCATCCAAAAGCGCATGCATAAGGTAAATGTCCACCATCGACATCTCGTCGATGATGATGACATCCGCATCCAGCGGATTCTGAGCATTTCTGCCAAATCCTTCCGCACTGCCGCCATCCTCCTGCACACCGGAAATCTCCAATAACCGGTGCACCGTCTTCGCCTCGAATCCGGTCGCCTCCGTCATCCGCTTGGCTGCACGCCCGGTCGGCGCCGCCAGAAGGATCTGCAGCCCCTCTGATTCAAAATAGGAAATCAGCGTATTAATCGTCGTCGTCTTTCCGGTACCGGGACCACCTGTAATCACAAGCAGCCCACAGCGCACTGCCTCAATGACCGCCTTTTTCTGCATCCCGTCGAGCACCGTTCCCGTCTCCTGTTCGATGGAGGCAATCTTCTTTTCGATCACCGCCGCATCAATCTCACCGGTAATATTCAGATCGACGAGCATCCGCGCTGTACTCATTTCCATATAGTAGGCTGAGGCGCTGTACACGCAGTCCCGGTCTCCGTCTTTTCGGATCACGATTTTCTTCTGGATTGCCATATCAACCAGAAACGGATCGAGATCATCAATCGGCACGCCGAGCAATTCTGTCGTACGTCCCAGCAGCAGCTCTTTTGGCAGAAATACATGTCCCTCCGACGCCGCCTGCTGCAGGACATAGGAGATCCCACATTTTACACGATATTCTGAATCAAAACTAACTCCCGCACGCTTTGCGATCTCGTCTGCAATCCGGAATCCGATGCCGCTGATGTCATCCGCCAGCCGGTAAGGATTCTGCTCGATCACCTCGTACATCCGCTGCCCATATTTTTCAAAAATCTTGACAGCCAGTGCCGTACTCACACCAAACTGCTGCAAAAACAGCATCGCCTTCCGCATGTCGCGCTTTTCATAAATCTGCTGTGCGATCTCCCGCGCCTTGCGCTCACTGATCCCCTTGATCTCCGCCAGCCGCTCCGGCTCTTCCTCAATGATCCGGAATGTATCTGCCCGGAACCTTCGCACGATTCTGGCAGCAAGTGCCGTGCCGACCCCCTTGATCGCCCCGGATCCAAGATACCGCTCTACGGATTCCTCATCCTCCGGAGGACGGATCGCGTACGTCTCGACCCTGAACTGCTCCCCATACGTCGGATGTGCTATGTATGTCCCTTCCGCCTCGAGCCGTTCTCCCTCCCCGATATAGGAAAAGGTGCCGACACAGGTGATCTCGGTATCCTCCGATGTCAGCACCATGACTGTATAGCCATTCTCCTGGTTCCGGTATATGATATGATCTACATAACCTTCTATTTTTTCCATTCGCGTCTCAATTCTTTTCCATCATTTTCCCGTTTGCAGCCATCAGCTCTACAAATTTCCCCGTGCCGACTGCCACTACAGTCATCGGATCCTCTGCCGTCATCGTATTGATGCCCGTCCGCGCCTCAATCAGCTCCTCCAGCCCGCTTAAAAGTGCGCCGCCACCCGTCAGCACGATCCCCCGGTCTACGACATCTGCCGCAAGCTCCGGCGGTGTGCGCTCAAGCACGCTGTGAACGGCGTCCACAATCTGTCCGGTCACTTCCTTTAAGGCATCGCGCGTGTCCTCTGAGGTCACTCGAATCGTCTTCGGCAGTCCGGTCACCAGGTCACGTCCCTTTACCTCCATCGCCTTCGGCTCCGGCTTTTCAAATGCAGTCCCGATCGTGATCTTGATCTCCTCCGCGGTCTGCTCTCCAATCATCAGGCCATACTTTTTCCGGACATATTTTACAATTGCATCGTCAAAATCATCTCCGGCCACCTTGATCGAAGTGCTCACAACAATCCCGTCCAGGGAAATCACCGCCACATCACAGGTACCGCCACCGATGTCTACGATCATATTGCCGCATGGGCGTGATATATCGATCCCGGCTCCAATGGCTGCCGCGATCGGCTCCTCAATGATGTGCACCTCTCTGGCTCCCGCCTGATAGGTCGCGTCCTCCACTGCTTTTTTCTCAACCTCTGTGATACTGCTCGGCACACAGATGCTCACCCTCGGCTTTCGAAAGGACAGCTTGCCGATCGCCTTCTGAATAAAATACTTCAGCATCTGCTCTGTGACTGTATAATCTGAGATCACGCCCTTTCGCATCGGGCGGACTGCTATGATATTGCCCGGTGTCCGGCCAAGCATGAGCCTTGCCTCTTCTCCGATTGCTTTTATCTTATTGGTGTCCCGGTCATAAGCCACCACGGACGGCTCCTTTAGGACAACTCCTTTTCCTCTGACATAAACTAATATGCTGGCGGTTCCAAGATCAATTCCTACATCTGTTGCTGCCATCTCTCTTACCCCTTTCCTGACTGTTTGCTTCTCATTCGTTTCAGGATTATTTGTCTCCCCGCTGCTGTTCATAACTTTTTTATTATAATATAGATTGATAGAATTTGGAAACTCTTTTTCTTAATATTCCCCTAAGTAAAATTCTATCTGTTTCATTGCTGTCTATTATACCCGCCAGCCTCGTTTTAGATGCAAATAGCCTGACCTGTTTTTATACAGAAATGCTTTAGACGTCCTAAAGGTTTTCTTAACTTTTTTTCCGTTTTTTTTAGAAACTGGACATACTTTCAACATATTTTTCGATTATGATGTAAGAGTATTAGCGAGGAGCTAATATATTTCATAACTCACACTTGGCAGCCCCCACACGCTGCCAAGTACTCCCTCAAACATTACCTGTGCGGGAGCCAAACCCGTGCAGGGCAAAACATTTTTCAACCCAAATTTTTCTCTTTCCTGAAAAAGTCTGACGAGCAATCGTCAGACTTTTTCTTGCATCAAACAGTTCAGCGCAACAGCAACATG
>OLRQ01000468.1_pt1 | contig 42445 bp, 42 predicted proteins | sample 1671971 | NCBI WGS metagenome assembly OLRQ01 (sample SAMEA3136631, study PRJEB25190) | human gut metagenome | biome: human gut; feature: human-associated habitat; material: faeces | place: Austria | collected 2013
CGCTGACTATCCATACCTGGGTGGCAACCATGGCGTGGTTCACCACCTATCTGGGTCCGCGCATCGGAGAAGAAGCTGCCATCGTGGCGGTCACAGCCTATCAAGATGACATGCTCCCCGCAATTCTCCCCATGTATGTTCCGATGCTATTGTTTTTTGGGATCCATTTCGTGATGCTGCTTGCCGGTAAAACCCGTTATCCCAGGTGGATGCTCGTTTTCCATCCGGTCACATGGAATCTTCTGCTGGTTGCTGTTCCCGATATTGCACAGGCCATGCAGGTGCCCGCCGCCACATGGATGTCCGTAATGAGCCAAAGCAGCACGAACAGCGCAATCGTGATCTGGTGCATCGCGGCTGCGGTTTATGAGAGAAGTCACACTCAATAAAAAAGGAGTCTTGAATATGAAACCTGACTACAAAAACTGGATTCCCAAGGGAATGCTGGTTTCGCTCATCGCGGGAATGGTGCTGTCCCTTGCGCTGCTGCTCGTTTTCGGCGTATTCGGCATCGGTGTGGGCGGAAAGCTGCGCATCGTGCTGGGTGTGGTATTCGGCATCGCCTTTGTCGTCTGTGCAAAGTACACAGAGTGGTGTGTGTATGCCTATCGGAGCTTTTCCTATGACGGCGAGCGCAAGCTCTCAAAGCAGATCATTGACGGCACGGCGAAGCATATCACACTCCCGGAGGGCGGCGTGGGGCTGGACATCGGCTGCGGCAGCGGCGCGCTGACCATTGCCTGCGCAAAGCGCAATCCCCAGGGAAAAATGATCGGTATCGATCGCTGGGGCAAGGAATACGCCTCCTTCAGCCTGCCGCTGTGTGAAAAAAACGCCGCTGCGGAGGGCGTGAAGAACGCTTCGTTCAGGCGCGGGAACGCCGTAAAGCTGGATTTTCCCGACGAAAGCTTCGACGCGGTGACCAGCAACTATGTCTATCACAATATCACAGGGGCAGACAAGCAGGCACTTCTGCGGGAAACGCTGCGTGTGCTGAAAAAGGGCGGAACGTTTGCCATCCACGACCTGATGTCGCCCGGTAGATACGGCAATATGCAGGCATTTGTCCAAAAGCTCAGGGACATGGGCTATGAGCGCGTGGAGCTGATCGACACGACCGACGGCAGCTTCATGACACCGAAGGAGGCCAAACGTCTGATGCTTCGCGGTTCAACATTGCTGGTGGGAAGAAAGTAAAGCGGCGATGACTTCAGCTATACTGGTCTGCATCCTAGGCTTGTTTGGCAGAGAACCATGTCGCTGGGGCACGGCGGCGAACACTGTGACTATTACATTACATGAAGTAGAAAAACGGAGAAGCTCGTATCGGTCAATGGCTGATACGAGCTTCTCTTTATATTTCTTAGATTGTGCTGCTTCAGACCTTCCACCCGGCAGCCTGCTTGCGTTCCACCACAAAGCGGCGGTAGAGTCCGTCAACAGCCACCAGCTCGTCATGCGTGCCCTGCTGGACGATCTCGCCGTGATCGACCACAAAAATTTGGTCGGCATGGCGCACGGTTTTCAGCCGGTGGGCAATCATGATGACCGTCTTGTCATGGGTCAGCTCCGAGACAGCCTCCATCAGCTCCTTTTCATTTTCGGGGTCAACATTGGCCGTGGCCTCGTCCAGAATGATTATGGGTGCGTCCTTCATGATGGCGCGCGCAATGGAAATTCGCTGGCGCTCGCCGCCGGAGAGCGTCGCACCGCCTTCGCCGATGACGGTGTCAAAGCCGTTCGGCAATGCCATGATAAAGTCGTAGCAGCGGGCTTTTTTCGTAGCGGCCTGCACCTCCTCCATGGAGGCGTCGGGCTTTCCGAAGCGGATGTTATTGGCGATGGTGTCCGAGAACAGATAGGTCCGCTGGAACACAAAGGAGAAATTGCGGATCAAACTGTCATAGCTGTATTCCCGCACATCCCGTCCGCCAAGGCGCACGCTGCCTGACTGCACGTCCCAGAACCGCGCCATGAGATTGCACAGCGTGGTCTTGCCGCTGCCGGAGGGGCCGACGATGGCGACAGTCGTTTTCTCCGGGATGGTAAGTGACACATCGTGCAGGATAGGCTTGCTGTCATAGGAGAAATCTACATGGGACAGGGCAATGTCCTCCCTCTCCGGAGTCAGTTCCTCGCCGTCAATGTCCATGGGTTCTACGCGCAGAATCGTGTTTGCCTTATCTACGCCGATGTCGATGAAACGGAACAGAGACGAGAAGCTGCCGGCGCTGTCCAACTGCTCAAAGAGAATGAAGGAGCAGATGAGCATCAAAAGGCAGTTCGTCAGCTCCATTGTGCCGCCGAAATAGAATACGATGGCAGCGGTGCAGACGGCAACGCCGGTGAGCTTGTTGACGATGAACTGCCCCAGCATATAGAGCACCGACGGGAGTTCCATGGCAAACGACGCCCTGCGGGCTTCCTCCACAGCGCCGTGTACCTGCGTTGCTGAGTCGTGAGTCAGGTCGAAATTCTTGACCTCGGCGATGCCCTGCACATATTCCAGTACCTTGGACACAAGCCGCTCGTCGGCGATGAACTTCCGCTGGGAAAGGGCCTGCTCCGCCCGCTGCATGGCGGCGTTGACGGAGAAAAACAGCACCAGTCCCGCCAGCGTAATAAGCCCCATACGCCAGTCAAACAGGAACATCATCGCTGCGATGATGCCGGAAGTAAGGAACCCCCTCGTTGTGACCATAACCACGCGTGTGGCAATGTTGGCCATGTTCTCCATGGTGTTGGTGGTGACGGAGGTCACCTCGCCCAGGCTATTGTCATTGAACCAGCCCATAGGCAGATACCGCAGATGCTCCGCAATCTCAATCCGCTTGTTGGCGCAGGCGCGGTAGCCTGCACGGGTCTGGAGCATGGTGGCCTTCATGTTGATGGCGATGGTCACAATCAGTGATGCAACGATGATGCCGAGGCTCGTCCAGAGTGTCGCCATGGTGACATTCTTTTGCAGCAGCGCCTGAATGACGATGGCGGCGGCAGGAATACGCATGGCGGAGCAGATGGCGCTGACCACGCCCAGCCAGATGGATGCCATAAACAGCCTGCGGTTGTCCACCCCGCAGAAGGCAAAAAATTTTTTCAGTGTTTTGAGCATTATGCCACCTCCCCGTCGTCCTTGACGCTGATGTGGGCTTTCCACATGGTTTGATAAAGCGGGCAGGAGGCAAGCAGCTCCGCCTGTGTGCCGGTGGCTTCGATCTTGCCTTGATTGACAACAATGATCTGATCGGCATCGGCGATGGTAGACAGGCGGTGGGCAATGACCAGCAGCGTCTTATCCTTTACAAGCTTGGCAAGGGCTGCCTGAATGACCGCCTCGTTTTCCGGGTCTGTATAGGACGTTGCCTCGTCGAGAATGACGATGGGCGCGTCCTTCAGCATGGCCCGGGCAATGGAGATGCGCTGCCGCTCACCGCCGGAGAGGTGTCCGCCGGATGCACCGCATACGGTCTGATAGCCGTTCTCCAGCCCCATTATGAACTCGTGGCAGCCGCATTTCTTCGCGGCGTCAATGACCTCCGCATCGCTTGCGCCCTTTCTGCCCATGCGGATGTTGTCTATAACCGAAAGGTCAAAAAGGTAATTATCCTGCGACACATAGGCGATGCGCTTCGTGCACTCCGCCAGCGGAAGTGTACGGATGTCCACGCCGCCCAGCTTAATTGTGCCGTCCTTTACATCCCACAGGGAGGCGATGAGCCGGGCGATAGTGGACTTGCCGCTGCCGGAGGGTCCCACAAGGGCATTGACCGTCCCCGGGGCAATGTGCAGATCGATTCCGTGCAGTACCTCCTTGTCGTGATAGGCAAAGCGGACATCCTTCAGTTGGATGGCGTTATCGGCCGGCAGCTTTTCCGCGCTTTCCGGGCGCTGCATATCCTCGCCGGACAGCACCTCCGCCACCTCGTCCACGATGGTCTTGACCTGGGCGATGTCATCGGTGTAGGAAAAGGCGGTGATCAGCGGCTGCATAACGCCGAAGGACAGAACGATAACCGTCAGGAACGTCTCTGCCGACAGAGTGCCATGCATATAAAGAACGCAGCCCACCGGTAAAATACCCAGCAGCGTAGAGGGAAATATCGCCATGCCCGCCACCTGGCCGAACAAACTGCCCCGCATCCAGTCAATAAAGCAGTCTGCGCCCTCCTTTGCGGCGGAGACAAACTTTGCGTAGCTGGTTTTGGACTGACCGAAGGCCTTGATGACCTCAATGCCGCTGATGTATTCCACAGCCGTGTCGTTCAGCGCCTTTGTCGCGGTGACCGTGCGCTGAAACTTCTCGTTATAGCCGCTGAACATGGACATAAAGCAGATAATGCCCAGCGGCACGACGATCAGCATGGAAAGCCCCATGCGCCAGTCCTCGAGGAACAGCAGCACCAGCACCGCCAGCGCACCGACGATGTTGGCAGTCATTTCCGGCAGCAAGTGGGCCAAGGTGGTCTCGATGGAATCCACCCGCTCGACGATAATGTTCTTATAGGAGCCGGAGGAACGATCCAGCACCGTGCCAAGGGGCAGCGTCGCCAGCTTATCCAGCAGCCGTGTGCGGGTATTGGCCAACACATGGAAGGTGGCGTGATGGGAGAGGGACGTGGACACGCTGTGCAGCACATAGCGCAGCACCCAGAAGCCCGCCATCCACGCGCAGAGCGTCAGGCAGTACGTCAGCTCCGCCGTGCCGTTTACCAGTGCGGTGATGAGCCGAATGATGATGAAATACGGAATAAGCGAGCAGGCGACGCCCAGCAGCGCCGTAAGGACGCTCAAAGCGTACTCGCCGTACCGCCCTTTTGCCAGCTCTGCCAGCCACGAGGCGGCGGAGCGCTTTGGCTCAATTTCTTTCATGGTGAACTCCTTTCGACTGCATTACGCAGCAAGATGCTTTTTCACGATCCGCTTGCCGATCATTGCGCCGATAAAGGCCGCCACGATCACACCGGCCACCAGCGCCACAGACACCCAGGACTGCAGCATCTGGGATGCAGCAAGGATGGCGTCCTGACGGCCATCGGTGACCATCTGATCCGCCATAGCCTTGGCTGCGATGGCGTAGGGAATGACAGTGCTGCCGAATGCGGCCAGCACCTGATTGATGATATAACTGACGGTCAGCACCTTCGCATTGCCGTAGCCCATCTTCCACAGCAGCAGCTCGGCAATGGCACCGGAGAGAATAAAGAGGATGATGTACGGCAGGTATCCGCCCATAATGGCGCGGACAATGCTGTAAATGAGGATCGCACCGGGCTTTTTCACCTTCGTGCCGATGATGAAGTAGACGATGCCCTCCAGCAGGGCGAAAAACACCGGCATCAGAATGATGGTAATGGGCGTTGCGTACAGGACGGAGCTGGCGAAGAAAATGACCACATTGATCAGGGCCAGCAGGACAACGGTGATGATGTCCTTGATTTTCAGTTTATTGGGGTTTGCAGTACTCATGGTTAAAGACTCCTTTTTGAATGGAATATGGTTGAACGTCGCAGAGACGGCGATCACAGAACAAGGCCGGCGGCGACCGATGCTGCCAGCAGGACGCAGAACACAGCATCCCACGCAGAAAACTGAAGCGACAGATAATTGCTCTTGCGGCGCTTTAAGTCGATGCCCCGTGTTTCGGCGGAGGCGGACAGCGTCTCGGCGATGCGAATGACCCGTAAAGCCATGGGAACGGTCAGTATTTCGATATAGGATGGCAGTGCTCGCAGCTTCTGAAGCGGCGATGTGAACACGCCCCGGGTGCGGATGGATTGCCGCAGCAGCTTCATGTCTCCCGACAGAACGGGGAAGAAGCGGAAGATTACAGCGACGATCATAATGAGCCGTTCCGGCAGGTGCAGATTACGCAGCGCCGCCAGGGTACGGCTGGCTTCATTCCGCCCAATCAGCGTCCGCATGGAAATGCCAACGGCAATGATACGCGGGAATAGCACTAACATAAAGGAAAACACCGTGCCCGGCAGCAGAGCGTTTGCCGCCCACAGCAGCCCAAAGCTCATCCCGCCTGCCAGCGCCGTTCCGAGCCAGCCGTCCGCTGCGGTCAGCAGGATCAGTGCCGCATATACGGCATAAACTAAGTGGTTGCTGGATGTGGAGATCACGACCAGCAGGGTCAGCCAGTAAAGCAGCTTCGTTGCCGGGTGGAATCGCTGCTTATGCTGTTTTTTCGCCGGAGCATCGGAAGGATGAAAGCCCTCCATATATCGCTGGGCTGCTTGCAAATCTCGTTCCGAATGAACGGGAAATTCTGCTTCTGCATGTCCATCCGACAGCCCGATGCAGCGGTCACACACACCTGCAATTAGCTCAGGGTCGTGGGTGATGATGAGAACCGTCTTTTCCTTCCGCATCTCCCGGATCAGCGCCGCGCACCGCTCCAGACTTTCCGCGTCCTGTCCTGCTGTCGGCTCGTCCAGTATGACGATTGGCTTGTCGGATAGATACGCCATCATCAGCGTCAGACGCTGCATCTGCCCGCCGGAGAGGGAAAAGGGATGCCGGTCGCGGCAGTCCCACATATCCATACTTTTCAGCAGCGCTTCCGTTTTTGCTTCAAACTCTGGTGTCACCGCATGGCCGTATTGCAGTTCGTGCAGGACGGAGTTGGTGAAGAACTGGAACTCCGCCTCCTGAAGGATGAACAGCACTTGCTTTTGCAGCTGCTTCCGGCTCTGCGCCTTCCCAAACAGAAAAATCTGCCCGCTGGAGGGCTTGTAAAGCCCCGCGATCAGCTTGCCGATGGTCGTTTTGCCGCAGCCGTTTGCGCCCACAAGGCCGACGATCTCATGCTCACGGACGGAAAAGCTGACACCAGAGAGGGTATCTCCGGCCTTCCTACCGTATGTATAGCGGACATCTGAGACGGCAAGCACCGTCGGCGCGGCTTTCGGCAGCGGCTCTTTCTCCGGCACGGTGATCTCCGCAAGGTCGAGCGTGCGCAGAGAAAGTGTTTGTCTCCGCTCCGCTGAGAACGCCTTTGCCTCTGCGGCAGTGTATTTTCCTTTGATCTCGCCGTCTGCCATGACCCAAAATTCGTCGGCAATGTCGGCAAGATAGTAGAGTCGGTGCTCGCTGAGCAACAGCGTTTTGCCCTGCTTTTTCAGGGCAAGCAGAATCTCTTTTAATTGCTGCGTGGCTGCGAAGTCCAGATTGGCCGTGGGTTCGTCCAGCAGAAAAATATCTGTGTCCATTGCCCACGCGGACAAGATGGAGATGAGCTGCCGTTCACCGCTGGACAACTCGTAGACATTGCGATCCTTCAGCCGCTCCAGATGAAAGATCCGGAAGGCCTCATCTACCCTTTTATCTTGCGGCAGACCGTGATTTTCAAGACCGAAGGCCACTTCATTGGAACTGTTCACAGTAAAAAACTGACTTCGCGGATCCTGAAATACCGATGCTGCCAGCTCGCCGATCTCGCCGATGCTCATCCCGGCGGTGTCCTGCCCGTTCAGGCGGCAAAAGCCCTTCAGCTCTCCCTCGTAAAACTGCGGTATCAGTCCATTGATGCACCGCAGCAGCGTGGATTTTCCGCATCCGCTGCCTCCGCAGAGCACCACGCAGCGTCCCGACGGGATGCCGCCGCCGACCTGTCGGAGGATGGGCAACTTCACCTCCTCATATTGGAATTCAAATTCAAACTCTATCATCGCAAACTCTTTTCTATCGGTTAGCTATCTCTAACTGATGTTCGAAAGAAATGGGCGACCGCACCGCCCATTTTCTTTGCCAATTTAATTCAGGCTGTCACATAAATACCGCCAGCCGGCGTTGGTGAAATCAAGGACTGCCCGTAAGCAGGTAAGCATTCTGCCTTCCTCCATATGCTGATCCAGCAGCTGGCGGAAGTACCAGAACTGTGAGCCCATCAAAAGACGGATTGCGTCGGCATTTGGCGCTTTCCCATAGATATGCGAAAAGAATTCTACCGTTTGTTCCGCTTTACGGTTCATCAGTTCATGCAGCACGGTTTCCATGGAGCTACCATCGCTGCGGCAGAAAAATAAAGTGCAGTCGTCAGGGTGCTCGGTCAGGAGCCGAAAATATACTTGTTCCTCGGCGTTTATAGCGCGGAGGATATCTTCCGGTTGTGCGCTGAACTTTGCTTTTTCGTATTCTTCCGCAACGGGGGTAAAGAGAACCTGCATCGTCTCAAAAAAATCCTGAAGCAGACTGGCAAACAACGCGTCTTTGTTTTTGTACCTTGTGTAGATCGCTCCTGTGGTGACACCGGCTTTTTCGGCGATCTTGTGCAGAGAGGCTTTCTGAAAGCCGTAAGCAAAAAATTCCGAATAAGCAGCCTGAATGATCCCATCATCCAGGGAATGATTTCTATTGGCCATGTCTTCCTCCATCTGCGCCTAAATAATAACGTCATTATCGATAACGGCATTATTATAGCATTCTTTTTGCTGCTTGTCAATGCGAATTGCACACTCCTTTGCAAAAACATACCTTGACAAATCTCGTCTCAAAAGGCGATTCTCAAAAAATACGCACAAGAACAAGGTTTTCGCAACATCCAGTTTTTCGTGGACGATGGTTACTCCGGTGCCAACTTCAACAGACCCGACTGGAAACGAATGATTGAGTTGGTCGAGAACGATAAGGTCGGCGTTATTATTGCAAAGGATATGAGTCGTATCGGCAGAAATTATCTGGAAGTCGGTCTTTACACGGAAATGCTTTTTCCCGAACACGATATCCGTTTCATCGCTGTGAACAGCGGTGTGGACAGTGCCAATCAGCAGGATAATGACTTTACTCCGTTCTTGAATATCATCAATGAGTTCTATGTCAAGGACAGCAATAAAAAGGTCAAAGCGGTTATGAAGCAGAAAGGTGAATCTGGTGAGTATCTGACCACCAACCCGCCCTACGGCTACATGAAAGACCCCGCCAATCCAAAGAGACGTTGGATTGTGGACGATGAAGCCGCAGCCATTGTCCGTCAAATCTTCGCATGGTGCATGGAGGGCTTCGGTCCATCTCAAATCGCTAAAAAGCTGAAGGAAGCAAAGGTGGATTGTCCTACCGTTTATTCGATGAAGATGGGGCGAAATGCTCCGGCAAAGACACCCGATAACCCTTACGATTGGGCACCACGCACCATTACCGGCATACTGGAAAAGCAGGAATACCTTGGTCACATGGTCAACTTCAAAACCCGCAAGCAGTCGTACAGAAGCAAAAAGAAACTCGAAAACCCTCCCGACCAATGGAAGATTTTCGAGAACACTCATGAAGCTATTATTGATGAAGAAACCTTCGCTCGTGTGCAGGAACTTCGCAAGAACAAACGCAGACCCGCCAGAACAGGCAAGACCAATATATTCTCCGGTCTCGTCCGCTGTGCTGATTGTGGTGGAAATTGCACTACTGTACCAGCAACAGTTTTGAAACCAGACAAGATCACTTCGTATGCTCCACTTCCAGCAAAAGGGGCAAGAAGGTCTGCGATACTCACTTCATCCGAGCCGTTGTACTGGAAGAAGGTACACTCCAACACATGAGATTAGTCATCCAGTGTGTTGCGGATTATGAGGATGCATTCCGCAGAGCGTTGGGTGCAAAGCAAAGTGAGGAAGTAAGGAAAGAACTTTCTGCCAAGAAGAAAACCTTGCAGAAATCAGAAAACCGTCTGGCTGAACTGGACAGGTTGTTCAAGCGTATTTACGAGGACATGGTCAATGGAAAGCTGTCCGAAGCTTGTTTTCAGATGTTAGCAGATGATTATGAGCAGGAGCAAGCAGACTTGAGAGCCAAGATTGAAATGCTTGAAAACGAAATACAGAATCAAGAAGATCAAGCGGAGAATGTTGATAGGTTTATCCGACAGGCAAAGAAATACCTGTACTTGGAAAAGCTGACGCCCACTATTCTGAACGATATGGTCAATGCCGTATATGTTCATGCACCGGACAAGTCAAGCGGACACCGAGTGCAGGATGTGACCATCAGCTACAACTATATCGGCATACTCCCCGCCAATTTATTCTATGACGTTATGAACGGAAAAGCGGCATGATTACTCATGTCGCTTCCCGAAAACATTATTATACTGTTTTATTGGACCGCCCCGAAGAGCCTCCTTTTTATTGCTTGAATAGAATACAAGTAAACCTCAAAACATAATATAAGACGGACTGCTTTGAATGATGAAAATGTTCGATAGAAAACGCATAAAATAGCAATAAAATAGTTTGACTAATATATAATATTGTGTTAAAATTATGCGAAAAGGAGGGTGACAGCCCTATGGAGCAATATATGCCGATAGTGTGGATAGGCTTTGCAATATTTATGTTGCTTTGCGAAGGCTTTACAACACAGCTTGTATCAATATGGTTCGTTCTCGGCTCGGTTTGTGCCGCAGTAACTACAATATTTACAAGCGACATTACAATCCAGTCGGCGGTGTTCCTTGTTGTGTCACTTGTTTCGCTTATTGTGACACGACCGCTTGTAAAACGCTTTAAAAAGCGTAACAAGACAACGGGAACAAACGCAGACCGCCACATCGGTCAAGTCGGGTTTATGCTCACAGATTTAACCGATATCGACGAAACAGCACAGGCAAAGGTCGGTGCGGAAACTTGGACAGTAAAGTCCGACAAAGCACCGCTTTTAAAAGGAACAAAAGTTAAGGTTCTTGCAATCGAGGGCGTAAAGCTCATTGTAGAACCCATATCAGAATGAGAGGTAAATAATGTTAGGACTTATTATTTTAGGAATTATCCTTTTAATCCTGCTTATAGTAATCGTAAGCAATGTCAAGGTAGTACCGCAGGCACACGCATATGTAATTGAAAGACTCGGAACATATCATGTAACTTGGTCAACAGGCTTGCATGTAAAAATTCCGTTCATCGACAAAATTTCAAAAAAGGTTTCATTAAAAGAGCAAGTGATCGACTTCCCTCCACAGCATGGAGTGAATAAAACGATACCTTCTTGTAAATCTTAAAAAGTAAGGAAATATCGGGGAATTTTAGATAATCAATAACAGTTACTTATTTAATATTTTTGCATCTGAGCCATAGGGCTCTTTTTTTTATGCCTAAAATTCTTGTAAACCCATTTTTTCGTGTTGCAAGAATGGTTGCCGAAAACGATTGAATGGTTTGGGCGAGAGATGATTGATTGCATAAATATCATTTCTCAATGCTCCATTTCAGTCATTTGGCGGAACAGATGTATTTCCATCAATTCAATAAAAGGCAGCTTGGTTGGGTTACGGGCTTATAAAAAATCAAGCCTTAGTTGATGAAACAAACGCATAGTTACGCATGCGATGTTTGTTTTTCACACGCTTAACAATATTGAGTTTGAGTACATACAACAAGATTTATCTGATGTAATATTGGAAAAGGTTGTTGTGAATTTTATTGTGGGAGGATAGGCAAGACTTATCAAATTATATGTACTGCTCTTTCGTATAAAAAGTTTAATAGTATGATTTTAGAATCGTTATGAGTCAAAAGAGCTATAATGACTCTTTTTTATTTTGATTGATTATAGTTAAGGCATAAAACAATAGCAAGTAACACTATTCGGTGTTACTTGCTATGAAAGAGGGATGTATGGGAATTGCTATATTGGTTATTTATATTATTTGTTAAGAAATAGTTCCGCTTGCACTACATTTAATACTTACTGACATCGGGTAATCTTTAGATGTTGTAGCAGTCTTATAAGTAGCTGTTGCTCTCGCAGTTGCTGTATTACCTGATTTGCTATGCGATGAACTCTTTATAGACCATGCAGATGCAGGTGATGTTGTTTTATGAGAACAACTGGTGCAGGTTGATGTAGTACCATTGTAGGTAAATGTACCTGTTATCGAAACAGACCACAAAACGGTGCCTTCACTATTTTTGTAATATCGTGTTTTTGTTTTTGTGATTGATTTAGATGCCCTACCAACGCTTGGGACAACCTGTTCATCAATATCACTTATTACAGTTTCAATATAATCACCGTTGTTAAGAAATTCAATATCAACTACAGAGTAGTTCTCAGATGCAGCACCTACTGATAATGATAGGAATGTACAACATATTACTGCTATTATTAATGTGATACTTATAGATTTTTTCATACTTTATCTCCTTATTCAATTACATCTTCTGAAATCACTGTTTCCTGTCTTTTTGTAATCTGATGATCCTGATACAGAAAAATGCAATAAGTCAAAGTTGATATAAAAGCCAGTGTGAGGATAGCTATCAAAATAGTTTTTATGTATTTACTAATTCTGATTTTATTGACAACATAAGGCACTTCTTTTGCGGAAAAATAATGTGAAACAACTTCGATTGGAGTTCCATAGCTGTCATATAGTTCTTCTTTTGATTCAATATTTTCATTTTCGCAAAAATCTGCAACATCGTTACTTAGATTTTTGATATATTTTCGTTCTTGTTTTCCTTTTACCGGAAAAATTATTTTTATTTCCTTAATATATTCTTTATAAACACGTCGATTCATTTACATCTCTCTTCTTTAAAACCTTTAATATACTTTCAACTCCGTTATATGCATCTTGAAAACTATCAAGGAGATTTTTATAATATTTCTTTCCATCATCTTCAATATGGTAGTAAATCCTCGTGCGTTTTTTACCGACAAGCTTAGAGTATTCGGAAATTTTACCTTCATTTACGAGCTTGTAGGTAACAGCATACACAGTGTTCTGAGATATTGATAAACATCCGTTTGAATTTTCTTTGATGAATTTTACAATCTCATATACATAACTATCATGTTTACATAAAATCGCAAGTATCAGTATATCAGTGATTCCACTAAAAAAATAGCTTTTATTTCCCATAGGCACCTCCTAAAGCTATTATACACTACTTTAAATTGAAAATCAATGCAATTAAAAATAATTATGTTACAAACCATTTGAAATTCAAAATATTATTGACAAAACAGTAATACGAGTGTAGAATGAATTTATAGAACTTATTGTATAAAAACAATGGAACAATCTGAATGTTTCATTGTTTTTGTTTTGAGAGGCGGTGAAACGACGCTTAAACTAATAAATTGTTGACTAAAGGATGTGAGAAAGCAAAAATAAAGCAAAAATTATACACATAAAAAATAATCTATTTGGTTACTAATATCCATTTAATACAAAGGAAGTTTAACTATGAACGGAAAAATAAAGAAAATGCTATCGGTAGTATCAATAACTTTGTGTGCAACAATTGGGTTATCGCTACCGGTTGAAGTATATGCTTCAACTCTACCGGAAAAAGAGAATAACTACTCATCATTTAACAATGTTGTCGGAGAAAATCCCGAAGAGAGCAAAATTGTCAAAGAGATTGCGGACGAAAGAACAGAAAATTCAAAAGAATTTTTGCTTGAAGACGGAACAAAGATGATTGCTCAGTACAACGAGCCTGTCCACTACAAAGACAGCAAGGGTAAGTGGGTTGAATATAACAACACTTTATCTGAGGATAAGACTGCATCTCCTGATGAGGCAGGTGATTCTTCATATACAAACAAAAGCAGTGATATTTCGGTCAATCTTTCAAATAAAGCTAAGTCAAAAAATATGATTTCACTGCAATCAAACGGATATAAAATCAGCTGGGGTTATGACAATGCAGGCAAGAGCAAAGCTGATGTAAAGAAAAATAACGAAAAAACAAGCGGTAATGATAAATTTACTACGCTTAAAAATATAACAACAGAAACTTTGTATAAGGATGTTTTCAGCGATGTTGACTTGCAGTATTTTGTTACTACAACCGGCATTAAAGAAAACATAATTCTCAAAAGTGCAAAGGCTCAAAATGAATTTACATTGAATTATAAAATTCCAAACCTTACTGCAAAGCAAAAAGATGATAAAACAATCACACTTTCAAATAAGGACGGAAAGGAAATATATACAATCTCAGCACCGTATATGTATGATGCAAACGGCAGTTCAAGCACACAGATGAAAATTGAGATTGTAAAGCAAAAAGGCTCAAATCTTCAGGTCAAGCTGACCGCCGACTATGCTTTCATTCATACAATCGGCAGAGCATTCCCTGTTACGATTGATCCTGAGATTACAACTACTCTCAAAAGTGGGCTTACATTTTATGAGAATGCTAACGGCTCAGTAAATAGTTACGGACCGTACTATACATCTAAAAATTCATATGCTATTTGTACTGTAAATAATCTTCCGAAACTTGAAAACGGAGAAGAGGTTATAAGTGCCAAATATAGTTTTGAAACAGAAAACGGCAGTAATTTATTTGCTGATGAGGGCGAAAACCCTATCATTGTGAATGCCCACAAGCTTACATCTGCTTCAAATGGGAATGTAAAATACGATTCAAAAGTCCTTGATTATGATTCTCTTACATATGAAGATAATCGGTATTTGAGATTTGACCTTACAAGCACCTTCAAAGGCTGGTATAGCGACACCAATACCAAAGGTTTTGTCATGGAGGCTCTTGATACAGTCGGTTCAAAAAAAGTCGTATTTAAGTCTTATACAAAAACATCTACAACACCTGCTTTAATGCTCATCTATAAAGACTTTACAGGCATGGAGAGCAATCTCTCATACCACACAATCAATGTCGGCACTAACGCACAGGCGGCTGTATCGGATTACCTCGGCAACCTTGTGATTAACCAAACTTTGTATGAGGGAACAGGCTCAAGAATGCCGTTGAGCATTACTGCAACATACAACAGCATTAACAAAGACACAGCCTTTGAAAATGCTCAAGTAAGCGGTTACGGCTGGCAGTTCTCATTTAATCAGTATGTAAGAGAAGTGACTGACAAAAACCTTACCAAAGCAGGCTACAACTATATCTATACCGATGCTGACGGTACAGACCATTACCTTAAACTTGCAGAGGGTGAAACCGCAAAATGGGAAGATGAGGACGGCTTAGGCATTACGCTTACCAAAGACGAAAATAACATCTTCATTGATAACGGTTCAACAACACAAACTTACGATTCAACCGCAAACGGCGGTAAACTTCTCTCTGAAAAAGACAAACACAAGAATACTATTACATATACCTATACCGACGGTGACTTAACCAAAATCACGGACGGTTCGGGCAGAGAAGTTCAGTTAAAATACAAGAGCAGTACCGACGGCAAAAAGGTTGTATCAAGAATTACAAAGCCCGACGGCACAAAAATTGATATTGCTTATACAACCGCAAAGGATAAGGTTTCGTCAATTTCATTCAACGACGGTCACACTTCACGATTTGAATATGACGATAATTATAACCTGATTTCAATTTCGGGTGTATCTGACAGCTATATGAAATCCCTGCCGACACATAAATTCACTTACACAAACGGCAAAGTAACAAACATCACAGAATACGGTACTGACGGCACAGAGGGCAATCACCTTAACATAAGCTACAAAGCCGACAATACAACCGTGTTTACAGATAAGCAGGGACACAGCGAAACCCATATTTTTGATAACAGCGGTTCAACTGTTTCTGTCCTCAATTCAAACGGCTATGCAACTTCGTCTGAAAATACAGGACTTGTAATTAACAACAGTGCAAACGCATACACTAAAAATTACATTACAGAGTCCTCACAGCAGACAGAAGTAGGTGGCGGTAAGTATTACTTCGTGTCAAACGGCACAAAGGGCAGTACCGCAAGTAAAGGCGGTAAAGTAACAGTCGATAATTCTGCCGCAACAGAAGAGGACGGTTACTATCAGTACCTCGGAACAACTTCACTCAAGGTTGAAAATCCGACAAGTGAGAATAACTCCGCATTCTTTACAGGCTTTGCTCATCAGTTCAAAGAAACAACTTTCAACGGCAAAGATGTAACTTTCTCCGCATATGTAAAAACAAAGAATGTAAAGCAGATTTACAGTGGCGGCTCAGTCGGAGCAATCCTCAAAGTTAAGTGCCTTGATTCATCAGGCAAGACTGTAAAAGAAATCAACAGTATCGGACTTACAGGCACACTTGATTGGCAGAGAATAAGCGTAACAGCAAATGTGCCGAGTACAACAGCGTCAATCCGTGTTTATGGATTGATAAGATATGCATCGGGTACAGCATGGTTTGACTGTATCCAGTTTGAAGAGGGTAATTGTGCCAACAACTTCAACGCTCTTCAAAACAGCGATTTCAGCTCAAATGACAACTGGCTCACAGAAGAAAACAAAAGCATTTCAGCCAACAACGGAACTGTAACAATAGGCGGTACAGCAGGTGCATTTGATGATGAAAATGCCGATTCATCAAGCGATGACTCGACAGATGAAACACAGCCGTCAACATACACCAAAACAGTTACAGAAACCGAACCTAATGACAGCATCACCACATATGATGATTACGGCAACGCAATCAAGTCTGAACAGGGATTTGTAACAAGAACTGTAAAGAAAACTTATGAAGTTGAAGAAAATGAAACAACGGAAGAAGTTACAAATCCAAGTGATTCTGATACAGATAATTCTGATACTACTGATGATAACTCATTGGGTAACAAGTATATCTATCAGAATATCAAAGTAGGCAGAGCAGGAGTATCGTTTAAAATTAACGGTACAGCAAAATCAAATTCAGTTCCGCTTTCAAATGAAAACAGAACATTTGGCATTGCACTCAATATTTACTACAATAACAGCAGTACACCTGAATTCCATTATCAGAACTTTAGTGCTAACACAGACGGTTACCAGCAGGTATCACTTTCTGTAACTCCTGAAAAAACAAATGAAGTTGTAAATTATATTGCATTTGCGTTTGTTTACGGTTATAATGAGAATGAAATGACGGTTGATAATGCGGAAGTAAACATTTCACCGTTAATTCAAAGCTCCGAAGATTCTAAGAATGAAACTTCTGAAAAAGAGGCTGTTGACGAAGAAGTCTTATCTGAAAGTATTGATAAGTCAAAGCCGTATATGCAGACAAGCTCTGAATATGACAACACAGGCAACTATGTAACTTCTGAAACAAATGAGCAGGGAAGTACAACAAAGTATGCTTATGATGCAAACGGCAACAAAACTGCTGTTACAGACGGAAACGGCAATGTAACTAATTACACCTATGATACGAACGGAAATGTATTGTCCATAAAGAATGGTACTTCCGGAAATGATTATTCCTATACAGGCTCAGGCTCTGTATCGAAAATCACTCATAACGGTTTTAGTTATTCATTTAATTATGATGTATTCTATAACCTTGTTTCAACAAAAATAGGCAATGTTGCAATTACAAGCAATACCTATGACAGTAATGGCAATCTCGCAAAAACAACCTACGCAAACGGTGATTATTTTGAATACACCTACGATGATTACGGTAATATTTCTTTAATCACAGGCGAAACAGGCAAAATTGCCGAGATGATTTACAACAAGCAAGGTCTTGTTACAAAGGCGGTTGACTATTCAAGCGGCGAAACCTCATATTACTACTACACATTTGACGGTTCGCTTGAAAGCGAATATCGCACATCATCTGACGGCAGTCTTACTCATTATATTGTTACCGATTCAGACGGCAATACGGTTGAAAAGACATCTGTAAACGGTCAGACAAAGACTATTACATCAGGCACAGATAAAGACGGAAAGTCATTTGTCAGCAATGACGGTGTAACTAACGAAACATCAACTGATGATTTCGGCAGAACTACACAGGTCAGAACTGTCCGTAGTGACGGCAAGCTCGTATTTAATACAGACTATGAGTATGCAAACGGCAAGGCTGAAAATTCAACAACTAATCTTGTCAGCAAGTACAGTCAGTCATACGGCAGTGACAGCGTTTTGTCATACGATTATTCTTATGATGCAAACGGCAATATTACCGAGATTAAGCAAAACGGTAAGCTTACAAACAAGTATGTTTATGACAGCCTTAACGAGCTTAAAGAAGAATATGATTATGTAAATAAATTTTACATTAACTATTCTTATGACGGAGCAGGAAATCTGCAAAATAAATATGAACAGGTTCTTGATCCAAACTACGGTTATCCGACAGGAACACAGCATGGTAATACATACGAGTACACCGATACAAGCTGGAAGGATAAGCTGACAAAGGTTAACGGCAGTAATATTTCATACGATGCAAACGGCAACCCTCTGACATACCGTGACGGAATGACATTTGAGTGGGAAAACGGAAGAATTCTTAAAAAGATCAGCACTTCCGACAAATCCGTTCAAATGAGCTATGACTCAAACGGAATGAGAACGCAGAAAACCGTTGACGGAGTTAAGACCAACTATTACTATGACAGCAACAAAAACCTTATTGCCCTTGTAAAGGGTAATGATACTCTGTTGTTCTACTATGACAGTGACGGAAGTGCAACCTCATTCTCATATAATGGTACAATGTACTTTTATGTGAAGAACTTGCAGGGTGATGTAATCAGAATTATTGACCTCGCAGGTACAGAAGTCGCAAGCTATGTTTATGACTCTTGGGGTAACATAAAAGATACCAAAGGTGACACGACAGTCCGTGAACTGAACCCAATTCGTTATCGTGGCTATGTTTATGATACTGAAACTTCACTCTATTATCTCCAAAGCCGCTACTACGATCCATTTGCAGGCAGATTTTTGAATGCGGATGTATATGCTGATACCCAGTCAGGTACTCCGCTAAGCACAAATATGTTTGCTTATTGTGATAATAATTCTATCTCTATGATTGATAATAGTGGCAAAAAGCCTTGGTATTTAAAAAGAAGTAAAGGTAGAACGAGAAATAACGCAAATTATTTCATGAATCTTCCAACAAGAATTGGAGCTAAACTCTATCTTAGAGATAAATTGGGGTGGAAATATTCAGCAAGATTTTTGGAACATGCTACTAATAAGCATCCTTCTACCCTTTCGTATAGCAATAGTTCTGATATAGCAAAAGATTTGAAGAAAACTAGTGTTATAAAAAATCAGATTAAAGTATTTAAAAAAAGTAAAAAAAGAGATAAGTCTTATGCGATTACATTTACATCAGGTGATTTTTTTGGCGCATTTTACCATTGTACCTTGATATGTAAAAAAAGAAATGGAAAGTATACAGCAACTCTTTATGATATTTATGATTTTAAATTAGAATGGGGATATTATAAAAACGCTAAAATTATGTTTGCTAATAATTATGCTTGGGCATCACAGTTATCAGGTGCATTGAATAAGTATAAGATATATGTGTATTTAAATTTTTAATCTAAGGAGAATAAGAATTTATGCGTTGTTATAGTAAAAAAATAGTAATAATTTTATTCTTGTGCTTGAATTTTCTTCTGCTTTTTTCATCTTGCTATAGTAGTGAAGAAAAATATCCATATGGTCAGGACACTGAAGTATATATCGGTGACGGCAGATTTCAAATAGCAAGAGTGCGTTTTATTGATACAGACCAATATGATACATATGTTGTAGTTGATCCTGATAGCACTACCGATAACGGCAATATAGAATCAGATGTCTTTCTCTATTATGACGATACGGAAAATAAAAAACTGTATTTAGTTGGTTCAAATGGACGAACAATTGTTGATTACAAAAAAGCAAAATGGAAAACTAATTTACAGGATGATGACATGACTTATTCTGAAAAAAATGTATTTGCAAATAAATCGTTATTCAAAACACCGTGATTTGATAATTTTTCGTATTTCATATTAATATTGGTTTTAAACCTATAAAACAATATTACATTTATTAAGTAGGGGCAAGAAGCAATTCTGAATGGAGTTGATTCTTGTTCCTTTAAAGGTGGAAGATTGTGAGAAAAAAAGATTTTAATTATATTGGTCGTCTTAACTCTGATAGCGGGTGTTTTATCACTGTTTTTTTCATCGTCAAAATATCAAGTCGGAGACTACATATACGAAGGTAAATATTTTGACACTGCTTATGATGCGTTTGTTGATAGTGGCGGTTGTTCTGAGTATGAGTTGGGTGAAGAATTGGCAACTATAAAAGTTACAAATGACTTTGCAGTGTGGATTGCAAGTACTAAAACGCATGAGTTTATGTTGGTGAAAATGAGCTTGAAAAATAATCAGTATTGTTCTCTCGATGATTATTATATAATAAGCATTACAAATTGCAATGATCCTGAATTAGTGAGGAGTTTTACTCTTGGCGAGAGTGGATCATTATTATATACGATTTGTTCTCCTACAGAATCATCAAATAATGATGCTATGACAGAAAGCTTCTATTATAAAGGTAAGAAATATTTATTCTTATATGAAATAATTGATAGTTAAGTACGAATTAATTACATTATTTATAGGTGGTGTAAAAACATAAAGTCAAACAACAAAAGGCTTATGTGACCGAAAAAGTATTTTAAAAGTGTAAAGTTATTTGAAAGAGGCATACCGTGCGGTGTGCCTCTTTCTCGTGCCTGAATTAGTCATAACATTTTAAAGATAAGAGATTTATGACCGTTTTTGAAATTTCGCCTTTGTGTATGAAGCGTAGGGGGGCTTCAAACAAAAATTCTCTTACAGCAGAGTTATAATATAACCGCAAAGGCTGTTTGTTTTAACGGTGATTGCTTGTAAAGGAAAAGTTTCTTTCTGAATATCTTTTTTATCAGATAGAAAGTAAAATGTTATTTCATCGTAAGCCAATCTGATATTGTAATTTAGCCTGCGTTTGTATATGGTTATGATAAAAATGAAATGCCAGTGTAACAAATCAAACATAATGATTTCGGCAGAACTACATAGGTCAGGACTGTTCGCGAGTGATGATGTCAAGATGATTTGTATAGCAGATTTCCTGTTAAGTGCTGAATACTAATGCTTAGAATTATTAAATGCCCGCTTGGTAACAGGCGGGCATTTTCTGTGATTTATTGTATTTCTTACGATAGAGATATAATTCGTTTTCAAAAATGCAAATTCACAGTGAATAATAGCAAAAATTAGCTATAAAAAAGGAAACAATATAATAAATCAAGGCTCAGTTAATACTGAGCCTTGAAATTTATGTTATTTGGATTCATTTGATTTTTCCGGATAGAGGCAGGGGATAGCTGAAGCGATTTTTTTCAAATCGTCCGTGCTTTGATCTGCACAAGCTACCACAACATCAATGACTGCTGGATTCTTTAGAATTATATCAATTGTAGTAGACAAGTTTTTTACAGTATCTACATCTTTGACTTGCAATAAGCTTTCAAATAGAGGAATACGGTTATTAATTTCCGCTATAGACAATTCATCAGGGCTTTCAGAAAACAAGGCATCGACCAACTTCTGTGATGATTCATTTAAAGCAAAAAATTTGATTATAGCATTACCTGTTTTTGCCGGCAACATACTAAGCCAATTGATTGAACTGTTGTATGGATCATCATCCTTATAAAAGATTGAGACAGGCACATCAAGAGCTTTAGCAATTGCATTTAATGTTTTTGTATTTGGTTTAGCAACATAGCCGGCACAAATTTTTGATAAGGTAGTGTAGCTAATGCCGGACAGTTCCACAAGCTGTTTGATTGTGATACCTTTATTTTTACGGATTTTGTTAATTTTTGAAATATCAATAATTTCCATTCATATTAACTCCAATCTTTAACGCTCCACATAGCTTAACTTTGAAATTTTCTCCATAATAATACAATATTATTATACCCGATGTTGCAACATTGTCAATAATCTTTTTTTTGAAACTTTTAAATAATTAAATCATTAAGTGCAACTCTTGACATCTTATTAACCTAACTGTATAATGAAGAAAAGGCACATATTCAACAAAATATTCAATATAAAGTCGAATTTCAGCGTGAAATTATACCTGATTTCGTGCCGTTATTCTTTTTATCAGGTGATGAATGTTGTATTTTTTAAAAAGCAAAAACATAAAAACAAAATTAGATAAAAATACGAATAAGGCGTTTGTTCCAACTACGATTTTAATTACTGTATTACTTTCTGTATGTTCTTTAGTCCATGCAATATGTTCTTTCTTTAATGTTGTAGTTGTATTTGTTTTTATTTTGCATTATGCAAAGGGTTCACAACCCCGTGGTAAAAAAATTGTATATACAATAGCTATATTATTGTGCAGCACTCTATCCCTTTGTATGGCTATTATGATTATAATTGCGTTAATAAGCACTTGTGGCACAAGTAAGTTTGTTGATGTGTTAAGAACATTATGAGGAGGAGTTGTATGCGTTCAGAAGAATTAAATACAATTAAGTATGTAATTAAAAACTTTAACTTATTAAAAACACAGTTTCACATATTACATAGTTACAGAATAGCAGATTACATTGAAGGTAAAGTAGATTTTTTGGACAAATACAACATGAGCGATTTTATAAGTCTTATTGAAAAATTATCCTATACCTTCTCAATGTACCACAATGATAAGACTAACAAAATTATCATGCACACACTTCAAGGCGAAAATATTAGAAAAATAACTGAAACATTGTGTGTGAGTAATCACACGGTATTAGACTCTCAAAATGAATTTTATAATTATGTGTTAGCCAATGTGAGGAGTTTGTAATATATGTGCCTGACTAACGAAGAATGCATTTATATCTTATGTCAATACAAAAACTTCAAATTAGCATATGAATTCTATGCAACGAATGATGATATAGCTGACGATATATCTTGTATGCTTATGGATTATGAAATAGGTCAGGATTATTATGATGCCAAAAAAAGCATTGAAATTTGTCTTGATAGCATAAAAAGAGGTTTAGATTACATTGCTACATTCAATCCGGAGTATAAATTGTTGTTAGAAAAAAGGTATTGCAATTCACAGTCAGTATTAAGCATTTCTCACTCATTATGTTTTAAGTCCGAGGCATCTATATATGCTAATACTCAAAAAGCAAAGATGTATTTCAGTCGAGGATTGAATATTTTGTTACAACAAAATTTTGTGCTTAGTAAGGTTGCAAGCAAAGAGTTTGATGTAAGAAAATTAGCTAAATATCCGAAGATCATCAAAGCATTGGTAGATTATTACGGCTACGAAAATTACGGTATAAAGTGTATAACAAAGAAACAACTGCCAAACAAATCTGAGTATGATAAGCACATAAATAGTATGATGACGGTACTATTAGGAACAGGTGCTCTTATGATGAAGAATATGTATATCCAACTGATTGAAAATACAGATATATGTGAGGGTGAAGATATGAACAGCGTAGAGTATATGATACTTGATATTATCGACAATTACAGGGTACTGCCTAAAAAATCAATATACGAAATGGCATCATCTGTTATTAAAGATAGAATGAAGTTTAACTCGATTATAAACAAACTGGTCCGTACAAAACGGATTTATATCCATGTGGATAACGATGATGTTACTTGCTATAGCAAAAACTTCAATCCGCACAACGATAACATAGTGTACGATAATGAAGCTAAAATAATAAACAAATGTTTTTTAGTATTAGCTCGACTTACTCAGCTGTATAAGGTGAGATATCATAAACTTAGTCATTATCCATCTACAATTAAGTTAATCATTGAAGATGAAAGCAGCGAAGAACATATGTTTGAAGTTATATATTTACCATATAGTGAGAATGCTGAGTTAGTTAAGCGTATGGGATTCTTTTTTGAAAGAGAATATGATGAAAAATATAATGTAAAAAGATTTGCAATCTGCGAAAACAAATGGATGCTATATAACGAAGCCTCAAAAATTATGGAATATATACCAAATATCTGTTCATTTGTTTTCATGCCATATGACTCATCGAAGAGTGCATTATTTTATAATCCCGAAGAATTAGTAGAACAGGAGAGTTGTAAGGATAATGAATAAATCATTTATCAGAAGTAAAATTAATACCATTGAAAATATAATTTTTGAGTCGTCTTCTGCCAATATAACAGAAAGCAAAAAAGTACAATATGAGTATGAGCTGCTTAATATTTTTGAGTTGTTGTTTGCAACACAGCTTAGTGATGTTGAGTCTCAAAATTATTGTGATTATATGAATAAATCTTTGTCAGAGGAAGATCTTAACCAAGTTGTTAAGTATGCTCAAGACTTAAAACATAAGCAAAGTGAGTATCTGTTTGAAAGGTACAGTGAAGGTTATAGAGCAGTTATACCTTCTATGGTATCTTACAGAGGAAATCGTTCTAAAATGTATTTCAATAAAAAGAAATATGTATATTACATTTTTGAGAAGTTGATTATGAAGTATGATATTGAACACAAAATAGATAAGCTTGCCGATGCTACAATTATAATTGTAGATCATCAGCCTAACACCAAAGGTAAAATTAGAGATAATGATAATAGCGATTCTCATGACATCATTAACCTTATCAACAAGTACATACTGTCATCTGATGATAATGGTCTATTAGTTTCTTTGTGTTACGACAGCGTTATATCAGATACTGCATACACGGAATTGTATATCTTGCCAAAGGTCAAATCCTTAATATCAAAATTAGCAACATAATGTGGGAAAATGGGCAACGGAAAACCACAAATTGTACAACGGATTATGTACTGAAATGGGCAACATTTTTGAAAATTATAAAATGAGAAATGTTGTATATTTCGTTTTAAATAAAAGCCTGCTATAATCGCATTTTTAGCCTTTTAAAAAGTACAACTTTAATATTGAATGGCGTGATAGGTACCCTTGAATCGGGTAAACTATGGGCGGGCATATAATGGAGTGATTATTGAATGAATAAAGAGGAAAATAACAAAAGAGGAAAATATAAAATCAGTACAAGACCTATTTCATATACGAAAGAGTTGTTCTTAGTTTTGTGTCTTGTCGGCAGGGAGTTGTCACCTAAAACTGTAAAACTTTTTAAGCAGGATTATGGGGAATACAATGTTCGAAGAAATGTCATCTATAATCTTGTGCATCGGGGCTTAATTAAGAAAGTTGGATACCGAAAAAGTTACAGTTATATGCTTACGGATAGAGGCTTTGAATACCTCATGATAAAGTTTCCGTATAAATATAATTATGAACTATACAAAGACTATAACGAAGTCAATGTGTATAATGAAAAAATAAGAGAAAGAAACAGAGCATTAACAAGCGTTCTCTATTGTCTTGTAAAGCAAGGTGTCAGCATAGAAAACTATTCAGGAATTGCAGAGAAGTTATTTCAAGGATACGAAATTAAGGTAGAAAAGCCTTTCTTTGTGAGTGTCAAAGAAATGCGTAGCTTTAGTCCTCGACTTGGTGCAATTTTCTCATCCTCGTCTTATGGCTGTATTGTAACACAACAAAATATTACAATTATATATGCACCGGATAAGGAACATCACCTATGGTTGTCCAATGAAGTTGAATGGAAAAGAGTTGTGTGCGACATACTTGAACAGGCAGTTGAGCCATATAACAATCGTCAAAATCTTGGAGTGTTATATCTATATAATGATGTACCTACAGCTAAAGACTCATATGAAGTAAATGCTACTCGTATTGATAATAGGTCACCTCAAACTCGCCGCTGCTATCAAAAGCTTAATTATATACATAATTATTCGATGATAATGGATAATATGAATTACAAGTTAAGTGATGTTTTAGATTCAGCAATGAAAGATAAAATAAGCAGAGTGTTTTTTGATGAGTGTGACCTCAGACCATATCATCCAACAATTGATACTCAGTTTTGCGATGGGGTATATGGAGGCGAAACTTTATCATCAATGATGTGGTATCTTGATCCTACAAAGATGATGCAGATTATTGAATACATAATTCAAACACGAAATCAAGTGCTGATTTTATGCTTTACAGAACAGGTTGATACAATATCAAATATCATCTCAATTAACAAATCGTTAAAAGGAAAGGTGTTGGTATATGACTTATCCCGTGAAGCAGTAATTTCTGCAATTACTCAGACAAGATAAATAAATGAACTTGATTGAGTGTAGGCGGCTCGTGAAAATATTGAATTACAAATGAAATATTTTGAAACATTAAAGACAGAGCCGCTTACCTTGATGAGTTGTAAAGAATTAACGACGATTCAATGCTCTTTAATACAGGGTGCCTATTAGTACCCTGTATTTTTAGACTTTGTAATTCAGATATCAATGCAGAAAGGAAGGCATAAAAAATGAAACTATATGAACCCAGCAGAAAAACAAGAAATACTTTAAGAATATTGCTTATAGTATTTATAGCCTTTGTAGGAATATACATATCCGGACTATCGACTCAGGTATTGTTAATGGTTACAAGAGGACAAGCTATTGCTGTTGATTTTAATCCGATTGTAAATTTCGCATATGCTTTTGACTTTTCAAAAAGTAAAATGTCTTGGATAGCCGAAGGTGTAATAGGAGTACTTATTTTTGCTTACGCAATAAAAATGAGCGATCATAGAGGAGTACTCGGCGAAAGTGAAAAAGACAGAACTGCTAATTTTGAATATTCTGATAGGGGCGATTTCGGCACAGCAAAACAAAGTAATGAGCATGAGATTCGTGAATTTATGAAAGTAGTACCAAAAAAACAGATTGATAAGATTAACGGATTGCCTATACTTGGCTATCTAAGCGACAAGAAAAAGGAGATTGTAGCTTTTCCAAAAAAAGACTGGAGAGAGGGCGTAGAATATAACAATAACATCGTAGTTTGTGGTAATCCCGGATCTAAAAAATCAAGGTCTTTTGTTGTAAATTACATTTTACAGGCAATTACAAGAAGAGAAAGCGTAGTAGTATCAGATACGAAGGGAGAAATATATGGTTGGACATCAGAACTTGCTATTAAGCATAATTATGATGTAAAAATACTTAATCTTGTAGAACTTGAATACTCTGATGGTTGGGATATACTCGGTGAAGTTCGTAACAGTCCGGAAAAAGCAGCTCAACTTGCTCGAATTATTATTGATAATACAGGAGGAAAAGATACACGAGACTTTTGGGCTGATGCCGAAGAGAATTTACTCAAATCAATTGTTTTGCTGAAATCAGTAGGACTTGCGGATATATCAAACAAAACAGGTAAAGAACAAACGATGAGAGAAGTATGTGAGTTTATGACTTTATCCGACGATGATATGAAAAGAGTTTTTGATGTTCTTGAAGGCAATTTTCCATTCCATCCTGCTGTAATACCGTTCAAAGAGTTTTGGCGTGCAGATAAAATCAGAGGACAGATAATTCATGGACTTGCAAACAGACTACAACTTTTTCAAGATATAAAACTTTCAAAGGTATTAGGAACTCCGGAAATTGACCTTACGGCACCGGGACAAAAGCCGTGTATATATTATCTTCGTTTTTCCGATCAGCATTCCACATACAAGTTTGTAACCTCTCTGTTCTTTTCCTTTATGTACATTGACCTCGTAGAATATGCAGACTCCTTGAAAGAGAGAATTCTTCCCGTCAAAGTTGCTTTACTGCTTGATGAGTGTTGTAATATAGGCGAAATACCGGATTTCCCGAAAAAGATTGCGACTGTCCGTTCGAGGGGTGTTGACAGTATTCTGTGTATTCAGGATATACCACAAATACAATTCACATATAAGGACACTTGGAGAAGCATAATCGGCTGTTGTGACACATTTCTGTTTTTGGGATCCGGTAAAGATCCGGAAACAGCTAAGTTTATCTCCGACTTAACGGGTGAAGCGACAGTTAACAAGACAATGAGTTCTGCAATGGTAGGAAATGCTGATATGAGGGTAACATCTTCATCAGGTACAAGAATGGTAATGACACCGAATCAAGTAATGACAATGCCGAGGTCACAGGAACTTGTGTTTTTTGCTGAACATCAGGTTATGACGCTGACAAAAATGGATTTTACGGAACATCCAATGTCAAAAGAGATTGTTGAAACAAATGTAACAGACCATCAGTCTAAGATTGATTTTCCAAGTCTTGATTATGATAAAATGGTAATTGACAGATACAGTAATTATAGGCGGAAAGTTAGAGATGATGTTGGCGATGACAACGATGATGAAAGTCAAACGAAGGAACCAAGAAACAAAAAGCCAAGAGGTAATAAAAGTCCAAAAATCTTATAATTACATTTGACCTAAATTATTCTTAAATCACTCTAAAAAGCATTTTCTTCTGAAAGATAAAATGTCAGGGAGACGATTCGATTTTTGAATGATACAGACTCTTAAACGGTCTGTATTGCATTTTATAGCTAGTAGGAGAAAAATTATATTGTTCTTGTTCAAAAAACGCAGCGGTAAAGGCAGGGAATGATTAAAACCAATAAATCAGGTGCGTTTCTTTTTGAAAAGCTCCGTAGTTGATTTGTTCAAAGCAACTCTTGATGAATATGAAGTGAGCGAAGAAAGGGCAAGAGCCGTTATTGACGCATTTCCCAAAAATCCAAATGAAAATGAATACGCAAACTAACAGCCCCTTATCAATTAAGATGAAGGGGCTGTTTTTTATAAATGATAAATTTAATTAAAGCTATTCAAAAAGTCATCAATAGAAGAATGGTCTGTGAAAAATTCTGTGTCGATAATTTTTTTGTTCTTAATCGTTGCGTACAGGACTCCTTTTTCGTTGGTTGGCGAGGTATATATTTCATGTCTTGTATCTCCATAAAACCATCCGTTCACATTAGGATATACAGCACCGTTATCTTTCGGTTCTGAGAAGGGGATAGTGCCATAAGGATAAATTTGACCTAGAAATCGTATTTTCTTTGAGTGTATGAATTCGGTACTGGTTGTATCCCAGCTATAACTGATAATACTTCCTGAATAATGTCTGTTGTAAGTTTGATTATCAACTTTTATTTGAGAATACACTCCGGGAACACCATTGTATGTAACCGTATCAACCGCTTCAAGTGTACCTTCTGCGAGAATGTCTACATCATTATATTTGGATAATGCCGCTGCAAATTCCTTTTCATTATGGATTTTTACTGCTGAAATATATTTACTCAAATCATAACTGCGATTCTGATTTCTATTATGAATAATGTTTGATAAAATTCCGATGGCTGAAATTAGTGATAATATAATTGCTAATACAGATATACAAATAGCTATACGAGATATCTTGCTTGTTAATTTCATTTTATACCTCTTTAGTTATAACATTTTAAAGATGAGAGATTTATGTTTATTTTTGAAATTTCGCCTTTGTGTATGAAGCGTAGGGGAACTTCAAACCAAAATTCTCTTTCGGCATAATATAACCGCATGGGCTGTTTATTGTCAACGGTAATTGCTTGTAAAGGAAAAGTTTCTTTCTGAATATCTTTTTTATCAGATAGAAAGTAAAATGTTATTTCATCGTAAGCCAATCTGATTTGTGAAGTCTTTTTTCCTGACAACTCAATAGATATGATTTTATCAGCCTTGATATGCGTGTTTTTTACATAACCCGATTCATATGCCAAAGAGGAATAAAATTCAAAAGTAAGCAGTTCATCAAATGTTTTGCACCTATACTTGAAAATATGGTCCATTTGTTCGGAAGTTAATCCATACAAACAGTTACCATTAAAGTTTCCGTTTTCGTCTTCCTCTTCAAAGAATTGGGATATCCTTTTATCGGAAACCACCATTAAAACTATAAATATAATAGATATTACTGTCAAGCTAATAGTTGCAATTGCTTTAACGCTATTGTCGCTTATACAAAACCATTCGGCACCTAAAACTGTGATAAGTAAAGCTAAGCATACAGCATATATGCAAGCCTCAATTCGCTTTCTGCGGTATTTGATATATGTATCTTGATTGAGGGAATAATTTACTTTCAGCTCGTTGATAGCGTTTTCGTTAATCTTAGAAAAATCACGATCGTTAATCATATAATTCAGATTTTCTTCCATATCTGTTTTATCTACAATAAAACATTCATCGTTATTCTTTTGAATGTCACCCTTATCGTTATCGCTATTGCCGCTGCTTGAATTGCTACTGTTTGCACTAAAAGAAGAAGCGACAGCGATAGTCAATAGAAAATCAGTAATGTTCATAATGAACTTTCCTCCTATTAACTGAGTTTGAAACTGTCAACAAGTGCTTTAAAGTCTTCTGTATTTACTCTGTAATATTCTCTGAGTTGGTTGTGAGGAAGAAACAGTTTAAAGTCGGAATCATAGTGAAGTTCGGGTTCGTTGATGTAATTGCAATCAGTTAGTATGTCAATGAGTTTCGTTGTAAAACTCGTTATTGTACTGCCGTCAACATATACAATGTTTAAAACAGCGTTTTTGCTGTCTTGCAAAACATATACATCAACTGATAATATGTGTGGTTTCGTGTAAGCTAAATAGTACATAAAATATAATTTAAATTTGTCTGCAAAAGGAGAAATTCTATACTCTGCAAAATCTTCATATGTAATATTTTTGCCTTTTTTGAGGTACAATAGGTACAATAGTTGGTCAATGTCGGTAGATTTTTGCCTAACCACATCAAGCAATACAGCAAGTATCCCGTTCAACGCAAAAACGGTAATAATAATCGTAATATATGTCGGAAGCGATTTGGGAATAAAATCAAGAAAAATGTCAGTGAAAAAACATATAGCACTTAAAAGTATAATTATTCCAAGAAGGCTTGTAATTAGTTTTAGCAGGCTTATAGTCTTAATTTTATGAAGATACTCATTGTATTCATTTTTTAAAGCATCATTAACCGTATGATTGACCTTAGAAATTGATTTTTTGTCAGCTGATACGGTAATTCCAATTTTCGCCATTTTTACTCCTCCACATCATTTGCTTTTGCATTATTTGGTATATAGATGTTGTAAATTGCTTTTTCATCAAATACATCAGAATTAACCCACGAAATATAAAAAATAGGATTAACACTGCTATCGTCAATTATAGTCGAATATTTTTCAATTCTTGCATCTTCTGACTCAACATATTTTATATTCGTCTTAGCACTGCTCTTTGGAACTTTCACTGTTTTGTCAGAGGTATTGAAATAGTAATACTTATCATCTTCTAAATAATATGCTGTACTTGATATAGGGGTTATTTTGTCAGAACTTTCAAGCTCCATCTTGCCACCACTAATCATTGATGAGTATATTACACATCCCATAAAACAGATAAATACCAAACCAGTTATTATAATTCCTGTATAAAATATATTGTCTGTGCACTCAAGAGCTTTTGATATCTTTATTTTTTTATTTTTATATTTATTGTTATTCTCATCGTTACACCAACATAATTTATCATACTTTCTCTGAATTAAGCCATCGACGATGAGAGATAAAATCAGCAAGATTATGCTGATAATAAAGATAATAAAAAATAACATAATTTAATTTTTCCTTTACTATTCCATATCAATCGAAAAATCATCCGTGATAGTTCCTTCAGGAACATAAATTTTATACTTGTCACTACTAAAAGAAGTTCGTATAGATAGCATCCATGATAAAGTAAGCCAGTTCTTAGTTTGCTCTTCATCAGGTACTTGGACGATTGTATCAATGTGGGGAGTATCGTTGGTGTAGATTATTTCACATTTATCAGTTTCAATTTTGTTAGCTTTATAACTGCCGGATTTAGTTTGGTAGTAATAATAGTAGTATGTTTCTGTGCCCACATAACCTGTTCCAATAAAAAAATGACCTTTAGTATCACGACTGTCTTTAAGATTAACAATTTTTTGAGTACTTTCGATTTTTTCAGACATTTTGATATTGCCGGTGTATGACACAGATTTACTTGCTATAATAAAAAATGTTATGACACTCGCTATTGAAAGTATAGCAATGATAATTTTTAAAATATCGGAAGAATCACACGCTTTCATTATAATAAATACGATTGCAAACACGATGATTATTATAAACACTATTGATAATAGCATTCTTATCACTCCTTTTATGTTATTAAATATTTTAATTGAGTTTGTAAAGGACACTTGCCATACACTATGGGTATGGTATCAAAAGATTACTTCAAATTTTCTTCAACTTTTTCAAAGTAGAATTTTACTTTGTGGGGAGTAGGGGTAACAACGCCAAATTTTGTGGCAAGTCGGTATGTAGAACTATCCCTGTTGAGTATATCAGGCTGTTTTTCAATCATTTTCCTAAAGGTTTCGATGGTATATGTTGTCTTATATTTGTTGCAACTGCGGCAGGAAGGCATATAATTGTCCATTGATTCAAGATAGTTTATGTCGTAGCCAAATTCTGCATAGTATAGCGGAATCTTATGATCAACATTTAGCTGTTCGTAAGTTAATTCACATCCACAGTATGCACAATGATTATCATACTTGTTTAAGACTTCAAGACGAGTCGCTTTAGAAAGTTGTTTTCTTTTTGGAACACTCATTTTACGACTCCTTTATTTCTGATTTATCAAGGATTCTGCAAATATAGCAGAATCCTATTTCTTTATTTTCGGTTACTATGTATCCTGTACCGGTATCATATTCCGCATAATCGGTAAACATTATTGCCCACACATTAATCGTAACAAAAATTTCTGAGTAAAGTAACATTAAGATTCCAGTTCCTTTTGTTCTTTCATTTTTTTGTAGCAATACAAAGTAGCTCTGCAATCAGCTAAACTATCGTGAGCAATGTCTGTTCCCCAATCATATCCGTAATATTCTGCACATTTAGTGAGTCTTTGCCATTCGTGACAGCCATATTGCTCGCTCCATTCTCCGTATATATAAGCAAAATCCTCCATAACATCTACTATAGCAGCGTTTTCATTTTTAATCCCTATATTGGAAAGAAATCCTAAATCAAAATATACATTGAACCCTATGATAGTATGAGCAGAATTGATAATACGACTGATTTTCTGCTTCACTTCAAGAATATTCTGTGCAGTGGCAACCGTTTCGGGGGTTATGTTATTAACCGCCATAGCTTTATTCCAATTATCTGTATAAAGCGGCTTAATATAGCTGTTGAAAAGAGTGTTGCCCTGACCATCAATGATTGACACCTGTAACAGCTCATCGTCATAAGGATTAAGACCTGTTGTTTCGGTATCTATGACTATTTCGTCATAGATAATTTCGGATTTATACGGAACGCTGAAAGTCTTTTGTATAATATTCTGAGTAATTTCTTTTTTGAACTCTTTTTTGAACAACTGTAATTCTTCTTGTTTTTTCGCCTCTTTTCGCTTTAGAAGAGCTTTTCTCTGAGCTATACGCTTACTTTTTTCGTCTGCTCGGTATTTTGCAAGCTCCTGCTCAGTCATATGGCGAACTTCCTCGTCCCACAAGTACAGCTTTTTAGACGGATAATTAGCATTAACCCATAAATACTTACCACTCTGTTCGTCAATCTTTATATAGTGCTTTGCTTTCCATTGATTTTCAGTAATTAAAGTCCTACTTTCCGGAACACTGATATGTGTTCTGACTGTTGATTTATATTTATCCCAAACATTACTCATTATGTATGCTCCTTCCTATCACTGTAAAACATTTCAAGAGCTTGTTCAACTATTTGTTGAATTTCATCATTGCTTTTGTCTGTAAAATACTTTTTATAAGTGTTTGGACTGATAGCAATTTTTTTATCAGGCTTTTTCTTTTTGGAACACTCATTTTACGACTTCTTAATTCCAAGCAACCAGTCAGCTGACACATTCATATGTATAGCAATCTTTTTGAGGTTTGCTGTTGAGGGTGAATTGATGTAATTACAATATTGGTTTACAGTCTTGTAGGGAATCGTTGTCTTTTTTGCAAATTCGGCAGCGGTAAGACACTTTTCATTCATCAGATAATTTATTCGGTCACATATTCCGAAATCACTTTGCGGCATCATATTATTACTCCTCTCTATTCACCAAGTTGTTACAATAGGACTCCAATAATCACGATCCTTATATATTTCTTTGAATTTGTCAGACAGCACTTTCTGATTATCCTCTGAGAGAATATTTGCAATTAACTCAATGTCATCGTCAGATAAGTCATCAACTTCGTAGTCATATACTTCTTCCATAAAAGGTAGAGGTTTTACTTTTGCAAAAACAGCCGTGCCGAGTATATCATGCACGGGAAAATTGATATGATGTGGAAGAGGAAGATAAAAATTATGTGGTAATGCTTTTCGATGTCCATCTTCGTCCACAATCATCATTATGTTGCTATTAAGCAAAACACGCTCAATGTACTCAATGTCATTGGAAGCGGCTGTCTTGGCTTCACAAACATATTTTCCTTCAAATTCAATAATTTCATAGGGCTTATTGACCTGCTTTTTTATAATTCTCATTGTAATTCTCCTACTTTACATACTTGATTTTTTTAAAAGGTCATTTCTTGTCATTATGCTTACTCCTCGCTCATTTAACGCTTTTCTGCAATCGTACTGTCAACTCTTTGGTTTTCTTCCTGCCATTGTAAGTATTCTTCTTGAGATACTTCTACTGCGTGGTATCCGTCCAACTTTATGACCTCTGAACAGAGCATTTCAGCTTTGATGGGTAAGTTACACTCAATACATGCAATTTCATCACCTGTATCATCGTGAATCAGCAGATAGTACCATTTCGGCTTGTCCATTTTATCAACCTCTTTTAGTTTCATATTATTCGTCACTTTTGCGTTCCGTAAGCATTTCTCTTATATCTTTGAGTCCGTAGTAAGCAACACAACTTTGGCAAATATCATAGTTACCATACACAATTTTCCAACCTTGTTTGCGTTTGACAGCTCTCCAAGCGTCTTTTGAAAAACAATCGGTCATATTGGAAGCTTTGGAGGTGTATGTAATACCGCATATATCACATGAGATTTTTGTTTCACAGCTGAACATACAATATCAATCTCCAATCTTATTTATAATAGAGCTTTTTTAGTTCATCGAAAGTGAGTTCACGACCAATCAGACCTTTACTAGCTCCTTTTACAACGGATTCCGAAAGTAAAGAGGCAACATCAACAGCACATTCTCTGCCTTTGTTCTTTAAAAAATCATTTGTTAAACCTCTTGCAATTGCGTTAATAGCGGCTGCAATTTCATATTGATTCCGACTCGATGATATAAGAATATTTCCATTCTCATCAGTTTCTGCTTTAAAAATTAAATGTTCCATAAAAAACTCCATTCTCATATTCTTGTTCAGAATACCAACCTGTACTCCGTCGTTTTATTACTGCCACCACCACATACAAAAAACATTCTTAATAAAATCAGGTGTATGCTGGGTTACAAACGAAAAAACTAAAGCTATTGCTAAAAACGGTATTCCTATGACATAGACGATTGTATAATTTGGTAGCTCATGTGTTGTGCCTTTACTATTGTGACGACCGACAATTACGGCAATAATACCAATTAGAATTATTATATCAAACAGCATAATATTACCTCGCTTTTTAATTACATTAACAAGACTTTTCTTTGATTACAGTATATCATCAATGCAATACAAAGTCAATATAAATATGAACAAACGACACGACAATTGGGTAGATAAAACGGAAAATTAAAATAATATGCAATATACTTGACATAAAATGAATGATATGTATGATAATATAGAGGAGAAGAAATCAAGAGAGGAATATACAATGTTGAGTAAATACCGAATAAAAGAACTGAGAAATAATGCAAATATATCACAGGATAAATTATCTGAAATAATCGGAGTATCAAGAATACAAATAATTAGATGGGAAAAAATCACTAAGGATAATGACGCCGTAATTGACAGCCTATACAAAAATAGAATGTGCAGATATTTTAGGGTGCCTTTAAGAAAGTTATATAATTGTGAATATCAAGAAATTGTTGATATAGCAAAAAAAGATGCCATACACATAATGAAAAATGCTCCGAAAGAGAATAGATGTGATCTGACAGATGTAATAAATTCGTTATCAGAGTTAATGACTCATGCGAGCAATACAGAGTGCACCAAAGATACATTAGATTCGATTGAAGATAAATTGTATGAGATTGTTAAGCTCGGAAAATATGACATTTTTGTTCTCTTTGACTTCTTGTCGGAACGCAAACTTCAGAAAAAAGCATTATCATCAGAAATTACAGAGGAAATCAAAGCATTCCTTTCGTGTTTTTAAAAAAAGAGAAGGTACTATAGTGGTGCCTTCTCTTTCTTTATCTTTTGAGAGCAACAAAATCAATAAAAATAGCGATATGTGAATGTTATAATAATTATTAAGTTGGACAGATTAAATCAATTTAATTTTGGAAAGGATGACGAAAAATGTTCAATAACGAGAAAAATAATTTTTTTGAAGAAGAATTAAAGCAATCACAGCCTTTAACGGGTGGCTCTGAAAGCTTTGATAAAACAACAGATATTGAGGCAGGAAACGATACAGGTGAAGCTTTGACAGATGATATCGAAAATTTTGATAACGGTGATACAGCAAATGCTGAATCAGAAAGCGATAGTCCCGAAGCTATAACTGATGAACTTGAAAGTTTTGATGGTACAGAAACTTTGACAAGTGACATCTCAAACTTTGACAGTACAACAGATGCTGAATTGGAAAATGATATTGTTGAAGGTTTGACAGATGACATTGAAAATCTTGATGAAAGCGACACAACAGTTGTCAAAAAGGTAAACGACGATATTGAAGCTTTGACAGATGAAACTGAAAGTTCTGATAACACAGATGCTGACAAAGAGGAAAATGTTGATTTGGAAGACTTGATAGATGAATCTGAAAATCTCGACGACGCAACAGATAAAGCTATTGATAATCTTTCCGATCCCATGATACACAAAGAAGTAAAAAACCTTATTGACGATACTACTTCTGATAATGAAGATGGTATTGAAGATGGCTTTTCAGAATCAAACGACGATGATTTCCAGAAACTTGTCGATTCAATACTGAATAGTACAGAAGATGATGACCATGCTGTAAATTCAAACGACGGTATGCCTGTAATGCCGTTGACGGTATATAAAATGTTGATGTCAGCTAAACAAATGCGAACAGTATTGACCGGTATTGTGACAGGCGTGAGAATGACGAGTAAAGGCATGGCAGTAGAGGTAACTACGCAAGTTCAAAATCATCCGCTTCAGGTATTTATACCGACAACAAAAATGGGTTTTGACAATAATGTAAAAGAGCTTATCAATCAAAGAGTTAGAAAAAAATGCCAAAAAGTCAGAAGCGTAAAAACGATTGAAAAGGTGCTGAACAGAGAATATTACTCTTACATAACATCTATGTTGGGTGCTACTGTGGATTATGTTGTAGATGAAGCTATCAGAGACCTTAATGTTGTTGTCGGAGACAGAGCAACAGCCATGCAGTATAGACGGGCAAGATTTGTTAAGTCGGAAAAATTTCCTGTGCCGTCTCTCCGTGTCGGAAGTAAGTTTAGAGCTCGAATCTTGAATGTTATGGCAAAGAGTATACTCGTTGAGGTATCCGGCTACACATGCGTAATGCGTCCTAAGAATATATCATCATTACGCATCAACACAAAATTGGAATATACAGTTGGAATGACTATAGATGTTGAAATTACAAAATTTGATCCTCAAAAGGGAGTGTCTGTAGTTGCAACTGATGTAAAAGATAAAAGTATCAAAGCCAATCTTGCAGCTCAATACAAACACGGTGATAGACTACTGGCGGAAGTTATTGAGGTTAAGCCGATTACCGGTGAATACTATTTGAAAATGCCGAATGGAGCACTAGGTAAAGTTCCTTATTATGTAAAAGATGATTATGTGAAAATTCACAACGGAACAAAACTATATGTTATCGTTACCGGCAAATCAAATCAAAATACGACCGTTATGTGTAAGATTCGTAAAGTTTTAAATTAAGATTACGGAGGAAGCCATGACGAATAAATTTAGGAAAATATTATCATCAACTATTGCAGGCAGCTTACTCATTTGTTCGGCAATTGGTTCAACAATGTCTGTATCTGCCGCTACGGCAAGTAAATATGAATATAGTGTTTCCGATGCAACACAGTTACAGAAATATCTTGTCAGTCTTTGTGATTTAACTGATACACAAAAAGTCCTTTATGATATTGATAAAAACGGTGAATTGACAATTACTGATGCGACTAATATTCAAAAGATAGTCGTAGGATTAACTTCTGATGTTCCGTCAGAAAATCCGACTTCTTCAATTGTTGAATCAACAACAATGACAACAACAGAACCAACGCAAGCTACAACTGTTTCTACCACGAATCCTGCAACAGTCGAACCAACTACCATAGAACCCACGACTGAACAGCCTACTACAGAGCCAAAACCTACAAGCGTACCTAAAAGTGTGAAGCTTAATAAAAACGACATCACATTTGGTATAGGCGAAAAATATACTCTCGTCACGACAGTTGAAAACGGCGATATTTCGCAGGTTGCTTTTACAACAAGTGACCGTAAGGTTGCAACTGTTGACAATAACGGAAAAATAACTGCTGTCGGTACAGGTACTGCTACAATTACCGCAAATACATATAACGGACTTAAAGCCCAATGCAAGGTTACCGTCAAAAAACTTGCCAATAGCATAAAGCTTGATAAGACAAGTATTACGCTTGGTGTTGGCGAACAGTATGACTTTTCAAGTTCTATACCAAATGGTACAGCGGCTTATTTCAGGTCATATTATTCAGACAATACTGCAATTGCAACTGTACAAAAATCAGGCGGTTTGATGACGGCGAAAACAGCAGGCACCACAACGATAAGATGTAAACTCAGCAGCGGTAGAGAAGCTACTTGCAAAGTTACAGTCAAATCTGCTCCGTCAAGTGTAACGCTTAACTACACAACAAGCACATTAAAAGTTGGGCAGAGTGAAGCCATTAAAGTTACATACAATAATAACGCTTACAGCTTCAAAAACAAGTGGACAAGCAGTAATAAATATGTTGCAACGATAAATTCTGATGGAAAAATTTATGCTAAGTCGCTTGGCAGTACGACTATTTCGTACAGGACTTATAACAACAAAACCGCATCATTTAAACTCACGGTGTCAGGTTCAGCCGTTAAATGTCTTGATATATCAACTTGGCAGGGGTATGTAGATTTTAATAAAGTAAAATCAGCCGGATATAATTATGTGATTCTCAGAGCCGGTTTTGGACGAGAGTATAGTCAAAAAGACAATACTTTCGAGCGGAATTATGCTAATGCCAAAGCCGCAGGTATTAAAGTTGGTGTGTATTGGTTCTCCTATTCAACATCTCCTTCAGATGCATACAGAGAAGCAAATGCTTGCCTGTATTGTCTTAATGGCAAACGACTTGATATGCCGGTGTACTATGACCTTGAATATCAGCCGGCTATGTCAATGAGTAACAGTAACTACACACAAATGGCTCTTAATTTTTGCAGCACAATTAAAAAAGCCGGCTATAAATCTGGCGTGTACTCATCGGCGAGTGTTTACGGCTATTTATTAAATCGTCAAACACTAATAAATAATGGTGTGTCAATCTGGAACGCTCAATGGAGTAGCTATTGCTCTGTACCTTGCGATATATGGCAGTATAGCGAAAAAGGACAGGTTAATGGCATAAGTGCAAGTGTAGATATGAATTATATTCATAACTTAAATGTAGTAGATTAAGCACTTAAAAAATAATTTTAAAAAAGCCGTTTTAAACAGTATATATATAATATGGGGTGAAATTGCTTAAGATTTAAAATCCGAAAATTATTAAAAAGGAGTTAAAGCTTGGCAATAAGCGTAAGAGGACCACCTTTGCTGATAATACCATATGAAAATAATTTTAAAGGAGTATAAAAAATGGAAAAAGAAATTAATGAAGTTAAAATTACATATCTTGCCGAAACCGGAACGGGACTTGTACATTTACTGATGAATAATTACGATGATAATGGCAGAGTTTTGGAAACTAAACATTCCAACAACTGCTATATAGCAAACGCATTATTGGTTATCGTGCATGATATATACGATAGTATTGATTCAGAGGCAGAAAGACTTGTTGAATTAACTGAGGAAATTAACAACTCGGTATTTGATATTGAGTTATCTGCTAGTAATGATTTAAGCGACAGGTACTGCTCAGCATATCCGAAACTTAAAGCAATACTTGAGCTGTTTAGTAATATTATTTCAAAATATAAAAGTTAATTGATTAAATCAGGGTGTTAATCGGCATCCTGATTTTCTTTTTGCGATACAGCAACAAAATCAATAATTTTGCGTTTATATTATATGCTATGATGATTGAGTAGCGTTTAGGTGGCTTAAAATTGCCCTTAATCCACTTAAATCCTCAGTGCTACATTCGCAAAACAATCCCTATTTTGCGAAGTCGGGGTACCGATTGGTACCCCGATAATCTAAAAATTCAAGGAGAGAACATCAATGAAAAAAATTGTAGCCGTATCTATGGTAGCGGTACTCGCAACAACAGTATTTTTAAGTGGTTGTAACACAAGCAAAAAAAATGAAAGTTCTTCAGATACTCCTGATAGCACAACCTCTTCTTTATCATCTGATGTAAAAAGTGATACAATTCCGCAAACAACTGTCGAAAGTACAAATGCAGTAAGCAGTTCTTCTGAAAGTTCTGCCGGCAGTAAGGTAAGCGAAACAAAGTATAAACATCTTGTCGATTATTACAATTCCGATGAAATGAAAAGTGTGATTAACTCAGCTGATGACGCCTATAACAATGACATATACACTTTGCGTATTACGTGTGAAGGTAACAGTATTGTATATAACTTTCGCATGGTACAAACTTATGACGGCGATGCAAAGGATGAAATGAAATCCTATCTTGAAAAAGCAATGGACTCTATGAATACCTCATTTAAAAGCGTAGTTGACAGCATTAATGAGGTTGTGGAAGACGATTGCACGGTTATCGTACGATACAAAAATGGCGACGGAGAAGTTTTATCTGAAAAAGAGTTTAAATAACCGTAAAATTTATTATCAAAAATAATATTGGGGTACCAATTGGTACCCCAATAAATATTTTGACAATTAATTAAATAAATAGTAAAATTATGTTGATGAATATTAAGTTAATATTAAGGGAGCAAAAAACATGAAAAAAATAATACAAACAATATCAATATTGTTGATCATAACGCTGTTATCTGTGATATGTACAATACCATATGCAGCGACTATCGTTAACGGTGGTAATTACGAATTTACAGTTATGGATGCAACCAAGGTCCAAAAGTATGTTGTAGGTATGATTGACTTAACTGATGATGAGAAATTTCTTTACGATACTAATGGCGACAATGTGTTGACCGTTATTGATGCCACTAATATTCAGAAAATTATTGTTGGCTCTCAATTCGATACATCAGAACCGTCATCTTTGACAGAAACTACCTCGGCTTACGGAACTGAAGCATCCACAGAAAGTACAAAGATGACAACAGAAAATATGGAATTCACAGAAACAACGATATCGGATTTCTCCTCTGCTTGTACTGAAGTAACAACTGAATATACTGAAACTACTACAGAATGTGTTGAGGAAACAACAATTGTTGATGAACCATCGACAGAATCGACTGAAACAACTACGGAAGAAGTTACTGAACCTTCAACAGAATCGACTGAAACAACTACGGAAGAGTATACTGAGCAGATTACTGAACAGCCTACTACAGAGCCGAAACCTACTAGCGTACCAAAAAGTGTGAAGCTTAATAAAAACAATATCACACTTGGTAAAGGTGAAAAATATACTCTCGTCACAACTGTTGAAAACGGAGATATTTCGCAAGTAGAGTTTACTACAGATAATAGTGGGGTAATTACTGTAGACGATAAAGGCAAAATGACTGCTGTGGGCATTGGTGTCACTACAATTACAGCAAAAACTTATAATGGACTTACAGCCAAATGTAAGGTTACTGTTAAAAAGCTTGCTAATAGCATAAAGCTTGATAAGACAAGTATTACACTTGGAGTCGGTGAACAGTATGATTTTTCAAGCTATGTGCCGAGTGGAACAGCAGCTTATTTTCGTTCTTATTATTCAGATGATCCGAACATTGCTTTTGTTCAAAAAGCCGGAGGTTTGATGACCGCAAAAAAGGCAGGAACCACAACTGTGAGATGCAAAATGCCAAACGGTACACAAGCAACCTGTAATGTAACGGTCAAGCCGCTTGCAACATCTCTTAAACTTAACGCAAGTGAAATTGTACTGTACATAGGTCAGAGTTTTGACATTAACAGCAGTGTTCCAAAAGGTACAGCGGCATATTACAGACTTTATTCATCAAGCAATTCAAAAATAGCTGCTGTAACAAGAGGCGGAGGTGTCGTCAAAGGAGTAGCGACAGGAAAAGCAACTGTAACTTGCACTTTGAATAACGGAAAAAAAGCCATTTCCAATGTATACATAATGCCACAGAGCAAGAAAATTTCAAATGTTCCCCTGATTGGTCAGAGCAAATTGCCAACCGGTTGC
>OLRQ01000503.1_pt1 | contig 40648 bp, 28 predicted proteins | sample 1671971 | NCBI WGS metagenome assembly OLRQ01 (sample SAMEA3136631, study PRJEB25190) | human gut metagenome | biome: human gut; feature: human-associated habitat; material: faeces | place: Austria | collected 2013
GGCCGCCCGCCGTGCGGCAGGAGCGTGCGCTGCGGGCGACGTGCCGGCTGCGACGTCGACGGTTGACGCTCCGGGGCTTTCCGGTGCTCTCATGCCGATCGATTCCGAGCATGGGGCCATCTATCAATGCTTGCTGGGCGAGCGCCATGCGGAAGTGACGGCATTGTGGGTCACCGCCTCGGGAGGGCCTTTCCGCGGTAAAACGCGCGCCGAGCTCAAGAGTATGACGGCGGCTCAGGCCCTTGCTCATCCCACCTGGAAAATGGGACCGAAGATCACCATCGACTCATCCACTCTGATGAATAAAGGCCTGGAGGTTATCGAGGCGCATCACCTCTTTGCCATGCCGTATGAGAAAATCAAAGTGGTCGTGCAGCCGCAAAGCGCCATTCATTCCATGGTGGAGTTTTCGGACGGTAGCGTGAAGGCCCACCTGGGAACCACGGACATGCGGATTCCCATCCAGTTCGCCTTGAGTTATCCCGACCGCTGGAACGCTCCTGTTGAATCTCTTGACTTTACAAAGCTCGGTTCGCTGGAGTTCTATCCCGCCGACACCGAGACGTTTCGGTGCCTCGATCTTGCCCGTCATGCCGGTACGGTCGGCGGAACGCTTCCGTGCGTGATGAACGCCGCCAACGAAGTTGCCGTGGCGCACTTCCTAAAGGATGCCTGCGGCTACCTCGATATAGACGGGTGTGTCGAGCACGTCATGGAAGCGCATGAGGCAGAAGGCGTGCAGAAGGTGGAAAGCCTCGATCAGCTCGCCGAGCTTGATGCGTGGGCCCGCAGTAAGGCTGCACAGCATCTTGCCGCTCGTCGTTAATGCGACGCTTTTGCCGCTAGGTTGACGGCGTCGTTTCAATTCCGTGGAGTTCGTTTCCTATCTTGTTCGCACGGGGAGACGCGGCGTATCGAAATGCTAGACTTCATCGCGCATCGGGTTGCCCGGTGCGCGTTTTGATATACACGGACATGCAAAAGACGTTGATCAGCGCGTCTTTTGCAGCGTATGAATAGGACGAGCATGGATATTGTCATGATGGTCTTGTATTTGGCCATTGTTCTTTCGATTCTGGTCTTTGTGCACGAAGGCGGCCACTATCTCGCGGCACGGGCGTTTGGCGTTCGTGTGACCGAGTTCATGATCGGTCTTCCTGGGCCGAATATTGGTTTCACTTGGAAAGGGACGCGCTACGGTCTGACTGCCATTCCGCTTGGCGGCTATGCGAAAGTGTGCGGCATGGAGCCTGGTAAGGAAAATCCGCATATTGAGAGAGCCCTCGCGTACGCCTACACGCACGGGACGATTTACGCGGACGACCTTGCAGAAGAAATCGGTATTTCCGTGGATGACGCCTGTGAGGTCTTATATGTGCTTGAAGATTGGGGATGCCTTGTCGGCCCGAAGAAAAGCGACGAGCATAACATCTTTCGCACGCGCGCTTTGCGCGATGCAAAGCGCGGCATCGACCTGAAAGAGGGCGAGCCGCGTGCATTCGAAAACTCTCACGACCTGTATCTGGAGGAGCGCTCCCATACGTATCGCTCTTTGCCGTTCTGGAAGCGCTCGGCCATTCTTCTCGCTGGCATTTTCATGAACCTGCTCGTTGCCATTGTGCTGCTGGTCGTTGCCTTTTCCGTCATAGGCGTCGACGTGACCGACAACGCTGGCACCATGCAGCACATTGTTCTGAGCCCCCTTGATTCCATTTCGGCGGGCGTGACGTACATCGGCATGGTTGTGCAGGCGGTTGCGGGCCTGTTCAATCCTCAAACGGCCATGCAAAGCGTCGAAGGTTCGACGAGCGTTATGGGGATGGCCGTTATGTCGAAGGCGTACGCCGATGCGGGATTGGCAATGTTTCTGCAGTTCATGGCGATGATTTCTGTTTCTTTGGGCATTATGAACCTGCTGCCTATTCCACCGCTCGACGGCGGGCGCTTCGTTATCGAGGTATTCCAGAAGGTCTCTCGCAGGGTGGTTGGCTACAAGGCTATGAACTATATGAGCATCGCTGGCATGGCGCTGTTCGTCGGGTTCTTCGTCATTATGCTCAATCAGGACATCCAGCGATTCGTTTTCGGAAACTGGTAGACGGTGCTTGAGCCCGGAACCCCCCCGGGGGGGGGGCTAATTCAGCGGCAGCTCGAAAAGCACGGAGTCAAACGATCCGTCGGGGTAATGCAGCGTTGCTTCGCCAATGCGCACGAAGCCTTCGGATTCGTAGAGGTTTTGAGCAGGAGTGTTATCGGGCAGGATGTCTAGGCGTACGCAGCGTTTTCCGTTCTTGCGTGCGATATCGATCATGGCGCGTAGCAGGGTGCGGCCGATACCCCTGCCCTGGAAGAGTGGCAGCGAGCATAGCAGATGGATGACGGAGTATTCGTCGATTGCGGCAGCGACGTTCCAATTGGCGCCGTCATACTCAGTTGCACCGTGATGCTCGAGCACGCCTGCGCCCGCCAGCTCCCCGTCGCATTCGCAGACGACCATGCAGCCCTCTTCAACCGCGCGACGCAAGAAGGCGTCGTCAGGGTACGTTTCACGGTCCCATTCGGGGTCGAAGGCGGATTCTGCCATGGCGGCAATCATTTCGTCGTAGAACGCGGCAATGCGCTCGAATTCTTCGGGTCGTGCAATGCGGACGGTGTTCATGCGGGTTCCTTTCGTTTTTCTCACCCGGGATTGGTCTCGTTCGGAATTGTATATGAACATGCATGTCATCATGTGGGCAGCCTGGGCATAGGCGTCGTTACGGGGCGCGTTTGCCGAAATCGTACGCAGCGTCCGTCTGGGGTGGTGTAGGCTTTCGGCATCTTGTTCGGCTCGCCCGAAGCGACCGCATCATGCCGATCGGGCTCGGTTTCGTGGAGGGCATGGGGGAAAGGAAGAATGCCGTGTCGTGTCTTGACGAATCCGAGCTGAAAGCTGTGCGGCCCGATGCTTTGTCTCCTGCGGAGATCGAGGCGAAGGCCGAGTCCATCGCGGTTGCGAAAGCGGGGATGAAGCCTGCCAAGGTATTTGTGCTCGCCATGCTTGCCGGCGCTTTCATCTCGTTCGGCGCCTTGTATTTCTGCGTTTTCCTGGGCGATCCATCCATCCCGTTCGCGGTGCAGCGCGTCGTGGGCGGCCTTTGCTTCTGCCTGGGCCTGGTCTTGGTGCTGTGCTGCGGCGCGGAGCTGTTCACCGGCAACTCCCTCATGGTTGCTGCCTTGGCTAGCAAGAAGATATCGGTTTGTGCCATGCTGAAGAATTGGGCAATCGTCTGGGTGGGCAATCTTGTGGGCGCCTTGGTGACGGTATTCCTTGTGTATATGGCTCATGTTGCCGATATGAACGGTGGTGTTGTGGGTGCAACCATGGTTTCGGTAGCCGTTTCGAAGGTTACGCCCGACTGGATTACGCTGTTTTTCAAGGGCATCCTGTGCAATATCTTTGTCTGCCTGGCGGTGTGGATCGGTTTCGGGGCCCGTACGGTCGTTGATAAGGTTGTCGGCATTTTGCTGCCTATCTCGGCGTTCGTGGCGTGCGGCTTTGAGCACTGCGTGGCGAATATGTTCTTCCTGCCTATGGGTCTTCTGGCGAAGACGAGCGGTTTTGCCGCAATCGACGCAAGCGCGCTTGACCTGGGAAGTATCTTCTACAACATCTCTGCCGCTACGCTCGGCAACATCGTAGGAGGCGCGGTGTTTGTCGGGTTGGCATACTGGTTCGTGTATAGGACGAAGGCGAATTAAGTTCCGCGCGGCCCGCATGCGTCAAAGCCGCGTTTGCGGCCGATGTAACGGTGTTGGCCCCGAAGCCTTTCGATTCTTGGAATCGCGGGCTTCGGGGCCAACTTTGTGTTTCGGGGCTGGGCTAGAACATGAGCGTACGTTCGCTGCCGTCGATGTCACGCATGTGGGCTATGCCGTTTCTTACGCTGAAATACACCAGGCGGCCATCGTCCGGCGAATCGTGGTGTTCGCCGATGCCCGCCATGTGCTCGAAACCCGCCTGGCGCAGCGCAGTGGTAGCGGAAGCGTCATCGGCAAGATCGGCCTGGCCGGTTACGACGATCCAGTACTCGCCAGACTTCCAGCCGGACAGTTCGAATTTTGGGTTGTGCGCGAGCTCGCGATACACGTCTTTGTCGCGCGAGGTGGAAAACCAAAGCTTGCCTTGTTCAGCTGCAGCGAAGCTGAAAGGCCGCACGCGCGGTTGCGTGGCATCGCTCTCGTCGATCGTGGCGAGGAACCACGCGGGGATGCCCGTCAGATAATCGACGATTTCTTCAAGCGCCTCGTAGGCTGCGGTATTGGTCATGAGAACTCCTGGAATCATGCATGCGTGAATGATCTGTGCTTGAGCAGCGGCGTGAAGTGCGCGGGATAGCGGTACATCTATAGCCTTACGGGTACCCATTCGTCGTGGTTGCAGATCCACGCCTGAGGCTCTTCCACGCTAAAAAAGACGAGCGTTTCATCGTGCGGCCCGTCGTAGTGCTCTCCCAGACTTTCAAGATGCTCGTACCCCGCCGTGCGCACCTCTTCGCCCACGAGGTCTTCAAGCCCTGCTTTGCCGCGAAGGATCAGCCAGCCGTGGCCAGGCCACCACGAGGTTGCTTCGAAGCGCTGGTTTTCCAGAAGCTCCTCCCATACGTCTTTGGTGGTTGCCGTGCAGAACCAGATTTTGCCGTGTTCTTCGGCGGCGAAGCTGAACGGGCGAACGTGGGGCTGCCCGTCTACGCTGGTTGCGAGATACCATGCAGGGACGGCGTTGAGGTATTCGAGAATGGTTGCGATTCCGTTCATAATGCTTCCTTTCTTTTCGATGGGGCCGAAAGCGTGTTTTCGGCGCTTTCATCCGGCTACAGCAGATAATTTACGGCAAGAACGCAGGCGCCAAGGGAAGCCATGGCCAGTGCCGCTAACGCGTCTGTTGCCGTGAAGCGCAAGGGATGCAGGCGTGTTCGTCCGACGCAGCCGTGATAGCATCGCGCGTCCATGGCGAACGCAAGCGTTTCCGCGCGGCGGAATGCGCTGGTGAAAAGCGGTATGGTGAGCGAAGAGAGCATGCGGACGCCTCGTTTCGGACTGCTGGAAAACGTTGCCCCGCGGCTTATCTGCGCATGGTAGATGCTGACGAATTCGTCGGCGAACTGCGGCATGAAGCGTAAGGCGATGCCCATGATCATGCCGAGTTCATGGGCGGGAAAGCCTATCTTCGCGAGAGGGGAGAGCAGGCGCTCAAACCCTTCGGTTAGGTCGATCGTCGTAGTGGTCATGGTGATCAGGCTCATGCCGAGCATCATGAGAACAAGGCGGCATGCGATGAACGAGCACGAATACACGCCGCCTTCGCTGATGCGGATGAACCACCATTGGAACAGGACCAGTCCGTCTTGGATGAGGAAGAGATTCAGAATGGATGCTACGACCACGATGGCCAGCAGGGGTGCGAGCGATCGGGCGGCTTTGCCCAGCGGTATGCGGGAGAGCGCGTAGAATGCTGCGACGAAAAGCGCCACGACGCCCAATCCCCAGAAATCCTGCGAAAGCAGTGCGGCGGCAATAAGCGCTACGCCCGCCAAAAGCTTCGTGCGCGGGTCCAGCTTGTGGAGGGGGCTCGACCCGGGGTAATAGCTACCGAAGGAGAAGACGGAATTCATCGGACGTCCTCCTCGATCGTTTTCGGACACGTTGCCTTGTCCAGTAGCGTTGGGGCGAGTATCTCGACGAGAGAATCTATAGTATACATCGTATAGTTAGGCATGGGTATGCCACGCTCACGAAGCTTACTTGCCATGCGTTGAGCTGCGGGAACGCCCAGTCCGATGACTTCAAGCTCCTTCTCTTGCAGGAAAACGGTTTCAGGCGCGCCCATGGCGAAGGTGTCTCCCTCTTTGAGGATGATGAGCTTCTGGCAGAATGCGGCGAGGTCGTCCATGCTGTGGGATACCATGATTACGGTCAGTCCCATTTCCTTGTGCAACGAGGAGATGAGCGCGAGGAAGTCTCGGCGCGCGGCGGGATCGAGCCCAGCCGTGGGCTCGTCGAGGACAAGCACGCTCGGCCTCATGGCCAATACGCCGGCGAAGGCAACGCGGCGTTGTTGGCCGCCGGAAAGCTCGAAGGGGCTCGTGTCTTTGAGGGCTTCGAAATCGAGATCGACTCGTGCAAGCGACTCGCGCACGCGAGCGTCGATTTCGTGTTCGTCGAGACCCATGTTGCGTGGGCCGAAGGCGACGTCGTCATAAACCGTGGCGGCGAAAAGCTGGCGCTCGGGATATTGGAAAACGACGCCCACCTTGGACCGCGCGATGTTGGCTTCTTTTTTGTCGGCGATGTCTTTGCCCTCCACGAGCACGCGGCCGCAGGTGGGTTTCAAGATGCCGTTCATGTGCTGGATAAGGGTCGATTTTCCCGATCCGGTGTGACCTGCAATACCGACGAACTCTCCCTTCGCTATGGAGAAGGTTGCGTCGTGCAGCGCCCAGACGGCGTTGGGGTCGTTGCCCCATTTCGCCTGCTTATCGTGCTTTTTAGAGCGATTCTTCTTTGCGCGTGAAGCGTCGAGATAGGTATGGGATACGTGGTCGAATTCGATGAAGGGAGCGATGCTTTTTCGCGCGTCCGTCATCGAGACGCTGTCGGTTGCGGCCGCCAATGCCTCGTTCGGGGCTGAGGCCGAGCCCGCTGTCGGGTTCTCTACCGGGGACGATCCCGCTGCCGGCGCGTTGCCAGCCGCGGCGCTCTTGGAGGCATCTCGAATCGCGTTTTTCTCCGCTGCTTCGCATCGTTTTGCGAGGAGAGCGGAGTCAGCCGCTTGGACAATGGCATCTGCCAAGGCATTTTCGCGAATGCAGACGGGAATGCAAGCGCCTCGTTCGCGCAGCGCCGTGGAGAGGCGGCATGCGAAGGGCACTTCCAGGTTGAGGCGACCAAGGACGTCGGTTCTTGCGAGAACTTCATCGGGCGAGCCTTCAAGGGCGACGCGTCCCTGCTCCAAGACGATGATGCGATCGGCCTCGGCGGCTTCTTCCATGAAGTGGGTGATCATGACGATAGTCATGCCCCGTTCGTGCAATTCTTTGCACACGCGCATGAGACCTTTACGTCCGCGCGGATCAAGCATGGAGGATGCTTCGTCAAGAATGAGGATTTTCGGATTCATGGCCAAAACGCCGGCAATAGCGACGCGCTGCTTTTGGCCGCCCGAAAGCGCGTTGGTCTCGTGCTTTTCGAAGCCGACGAGACAAACTTCTTCAAGCGCAGAGTGAACGCGCAGGGCTATTTCCTCCGTTTCAACGCCGAGATTTTCCGGACCGAAGGCGACGTCGTCTTCGACGAGGGAAGCGACGAGCTGATCGTCGGGGTTTTGAAATACCATGCCTGCCGTGGAGCGGATCGCGTACAGATTCTCCTCGTCGGCGGTGCTCATTCCGTCGGTGGCTACCGATCCGGCGTCGGGGACGAGCAACGCGTTGAAGTGTTTGGCCAGGGTGGACTTGCCGCTCCCGTTGCCTCCGAGAATGCAGACGAACTCGCCCGGCGCGATATGCGCGTTGATTCCGGCGAGGACAAGCCGGTCTCCATCGTAGGTGAATTCAACATTGGTGCAGGTAATCATGGATTTTGTTCTTTCGTTTTGTTCGGCGCGATGAGGACCGTACGGTTACGAGAGTCATTCGTCGCGCATGCGATACGGCGGCTTCTTGGATACCCCAGTGTCGGATCGCCGTCAAGCAGACGAATGCGCAGAGTGGTGAAAGGGTCGCGCGCCCTCTTGCTTGAGGGGTGCTTTGGAATCTGCGAGCAGCGTGGGCGTGGCGGCGAAGGATGCGTGCCGTTTGCTTAGGCGGCCCGGCTTGCGGGGCGGCCCTTCACGCGGTCTTTCTTCGGGGTGATGAGATTGGAGACGGCCTTGTATACCACGAGGGTAAGCAGGGCGTTCAAGATGGTTTTTACAAGGTTGAACGGCAAAAGGGCGGGAAGGATCAGGGGAATGATAACGTCGGCGCTGCCGTAATAGAACCATACGCCAATGGTCAAATTGACGAGAATGGCTCCTGCCGTTGCCGTGATGACGCTGATGACGAGGCCTGCAATGGCGCCTTTCAGCGTATGCATGCGTTTATACAGCAAAGCTGCGGGCAGGACGAAGAATGCCGTGGCGAAGATGTTCATGAGCGAACCGACCCATTCTCCCAGGATGAGCCCATGAATGACGGCTGCAATAGACCCCACGGCGATGCCTGCTCCGGGTCCGAAGGCGAACCCGCAGACCATGGCAGGCATGAGGGAGGGGTCGTAGGTCAGGAATGAAACGCCTGGAATAAGGGGAATCTGAACGAAGGAGAACAACGATGCTATGGCGCACATAAGCGCCATGGTTACAAGCTGGCGTGTATTCCATCTGTTCGAATTGTTGAACTGGGGCTTTTTTGCGTTTGCGGCCATGGGGACTACCTTTCGTGCGGGACGGCTTGCAGATAAGGTTGCTTCTTGTCCCGCATGAAAGAAACAAGCCCGTATGAATTCCAATACGGGCTTGTCATTCGCATGAGAATACGGCTCCGGAAAGGGCCGTTTGTCGTGCGAACTCTGCCTCTTCCATCCGGACTGTGACCGTTGGTTTCGGGTTTTCACCGAATCAGCCTGACGCGCAGCGCCAGGGTCGCGGACTGACGAAATGCCGGCGAGCTGCATTGTACGACGCGTTTGCCGACGGATTTCGATTACCGCCAGTGGGGAATTTCACCCCGCCCTGAAACAGAATTCATGGTGCGCATTGTAGCACCGTTCCTACAGCGCTGCGGGGTTTTCGGCCCTGAAAGCTCTTGCATTCTCTGAAAGCGTTAAAAACGAGTGATGCCATAGGCGGGTCTTATTGATTCGCCGCGCATACGAAGGGCGAGCTGGGGATGTTTTGGAAGGCGGTTTGAAACGCGCCTTTCAAGTGAAACTGTAGCTCCAAGATGGCGGCAATGCTTCGCAAGAGGCTTGTTTTGAGATATAGGGGCATGTCCTCTTGTATCGCGTTTCGTCCAGGGTCCCGTTGGGTATCGCATTTGGCCAGGCTCCCGTTGGGTGCGCCGTTCGGCCAGAGCCCCGCTTCACACAGAATCCTGTCAGGCACGCCGTTCGGCCGGAGCCCCGTCGGGCATGCCCTTCGCCCAGAATCCTGTCGGACGCGCCGTTCGACAGGAGCCTCGTTGGGCGCGCTTATTTTTTTAGGAAAATGCACGAGAAGCCGACTTTGCTATCGCAAAACTCACGAAACGTATCAAAGAGGAGGCAAACCGCCCCCTTTTATCATGAAATCATTCAAATAAATCAACATAATACAAAATAATGTGGAATAACATTAATCAAGTAGAGTGGTTTGCCTCGGCGATCGGTACGTTTCGTGCAATATGCGAGTCTGAAAGTGTGTTTCGGTGCATTTTTGGGCTCAGGGTAGAGCATATCGGCGATTTTCACGTCAAGTCAGCTGCTGTGCGTTCCAGCTGGCTGCGCGTAGCGCCCGCCGCCGCGGGTTCTGTTCCGTCGTATCGCATCCTGACCCGCCGTGCTGCGCTTCAGCAGGGGAGTCCCAGCTTCCAACGAAGCTCGCGGTGCTTTCTCTCGAAATCCATAGGATTTGCGCGTCGTTGCTTTTGCGTGGCCTTTCGGACCGCTTCCGCAATGGCATCGCACGCAGCCATGCTGTTCATCTCCTCGCTTGTAACGCCGATTGTCGTCCATTGCATTGTCGCGAGCGCGTTCGCTCGCCGCGAATCGCGTATTCGAGCGAACTCTCCCTGGTGCGCGAAATCGCTTTGATATTCGACATCCACCTTGAATTTTGGCCAGCATAGGTTGCAGCGCAGCAAAGCGCGTTGCGCGATGGATGCCGCCTGATCGTTCAGCTTGACAGGGTGGTTCATAAGGGGGATTTCAAGTCCGTATCCACCAAGGTGGCGCGGTAATCCAAGGAGCAGCGCAAGTGCGGTTTCTCGTGGAGAAGCGGATCCATCAGACATATAAAGAAGAGCTCGTCGCGCAAGGCGGGACCCGCGAAGGGAGGGGTTGCGTTTCAGGAAATCGCGAATACGTTGCGTCGATGTAAGCGCTTCGACCTCGTATTGGGTGGTTAGTCCCGTGCGCTCGGTTTGGTATGTGCCGCATAGTTCATAGCCCAACTCGAGCAGCCAAATAAAGTCGGCTCGTCTATCGGCGCATTGCACGAAAGCGAGTTCGGGTGAGCATACCAGGCAGCTCTTTGTCAGCTCGAAAAAGGAATCGGACGAAACTTGTGAGCCGAGCAGGTGCGCTTCGATATCTCCTTTGCGTCGACATTGCCTTTGCGAGGAGGTGACGAAATGGAGTGGAACGCAAATGCCTTCGCGCGAAAGAAAATCTAGCGCCTCGCTCGTGCTGTGGAATTCGCACGAGCCGATGGCGCGGTCTCGCAGGGCGTTTGCGAGGGCTGTCGCCGCGTCGTGTTTTGAAATCGACGTTTGCGGTGCGCTTCTGGTCCGACTGGGGTTGGCGAGGGCTGCGGCGAGATTGCGCTGCATGAAACGGTGAATCTGCAGGGCTGTGATATGGCTGTATGTAACGCGGTCGAGTTTGGGCATGGAAAATCCTCTCGTGCCCCGATTGAGAGGATCTTGCGGTCTTGAGTTGGAGGCGGGGCGTTGCCTCGGGTACTTTCAAAGAAAGCGCCGCACTGGCTCTTGCGCGTTAGGTTGTGCCTGGATGCGCGGGCTCTCTACGTCATTGGCTCTCGCGTTGCGAGAGCTGCTTGAGTGTGTGAAGCCCAGTCGCAGCGGAGTTCGCCTTGTGCGCGCGAATTCCTGTTGCATTGCCAAAACACGCTGAATGACTGAATTATACCCAAATGGCTTTCTCCGCACGTCTTGTTTTCCGCAACGCTTTTCAGGTTTAATGCATTTTTCACCCGAATGGAAAACAGCATCGGCGTACAATAGCACGCTAACGTAAAAATGGGGAAGGCGGAAACGCATGGATATTGTCGGCATTCTTAATCAAATCGATGCCGTTGTATGGGGTCCTTTGATGATTTGCCTCCTGCTGGGATCGCACATCTTCTTGACCATCCGTACGGGCTTCATTCAGAGGAAGCTGCCCAAGGCAATCAAGATGTCCGTGGTCAACGACGAAGACAGCGAAGGCGATGTAAGCCAATTCGGCGCGTTGGTGACGGCGCTTGCGGGCACTATCGGCACGGGTTCCATCGTCGGCGTGGCGACGGCTATTATCGCGGGCGGCCCTGGTGCGGTGTTCTGGATGTGGCTCACAGGCGTGTTCGGCATTGCCACGAAATATTCCGAGGTCTACGCCGCCGTCAAATATCGCGTGAAAGACCATAAGGGCGAAATGCTCGGCGGTGCCATGTATGCGTGGGAGCGCGCCTTCAAGCGCAAGGACGGCTCTTTGCCCTGGTGGGCGAAGCTCGGCGCGGTGTCGTTTGCGCTGTTTGCCATCGTTGCCACTATCGGCACGGGTTCGGCAGTTCAATCCGCCGCTATGACGGGTATCATCGAATCCAACTTCCCGGGCATTCCCGAGTGGCTCATCGCCCTGGTTATCGCTATCCTGGTGTCCGTCGTCATCTTCGGCGGCGTAAAAACCGTTTCGGTTGTATGCGAAAAGCTCGTCCCGTTCATGGCTGTGGCGTATGCGGCGGGCTGCCTGGTCATCATGGCCATCAACTGGCAGTACATTGGCCCTGCGTTCGCGCTGATCTTCGAATGCGCATTCACCTCGAAGGCAGCGTTCGGCGGTGCTGTTGGATCGGGCATCATGGTCGCCTTGCAGTTCGGCTGCGCCCGCGGTTTGTTCTCAAACGAATCTGGCTTGGGCTCCGCTCCTATCGTTGCTGCAGCTGCAGCAACGAAGAACCCTGCTCGTCAGGCGCTGGTTGCCATGACGGGCACGTTCTGGTCGACCGTTGTTATCTGTGCCATCACGGGTATCGTCCTGGTATCTACTATGCTTGCCCATCCGGGCATTGTGGAGGGTGGTTCCATCAAGGAAGGTGCTGCGTTGGCAAGCGCCGCCTTCGCCACTATCCCCTATTTGGGCACGCCTATTCTGGTCATTGGCATGATCAGCTTTGCGTACTCCACCATTCTTGGCTGGAGCTATTACGGCAACCGCTGCGCAACGTATCTTTTCGGCCGTCGTGCCATTCTTCCGTACCAGATTCTCTACGTTATCGTCGGTTTCTTGGGCGCTATTGGTGTGGGCGATGTGGTTTGGGTTGTCTCCGACATCGGCAACGCGCTCATGGCCATTCCCAACATCATCATGGTGTTGTTGCTGTCTGGCATGATCGCCCGAGAGACCAAACATTATGTTTACGAAGGCCATCTCGACGAAGTCTACGAGGAGGATATTCCCGTTGTAGAGAGCAAATAGGCCCCTGCCGTTTCACATGGTGAAAACGCCCGCTGCAATTTCGCAGCGGGCGTTTTTGCTGTTGGTGCAATGCGGTTCTTGTCGTATTACGGTACCCATAAAGTTCCAGGTAGATGCAGTTTTTTTGCGTAGAGCTTTGACAATCGGGGCGTTCTTGTCACATTGACACTAATGTAACAAGTGCGTAATATCTTTTTACGATATTCTAAAAAAGGTAACTCGGGGATAATGGAAGGGGATGAATTAGGCATGAAAGTCTGTTTCGTGCTTGAAAGATTCTCGCTTCCCTTTTTTCTGCGCGGCGGTTTTGCCGACGCTTCTCTTGCTGGTGCTCTGAAGAACATGTATCTGGGGGGGGCTTCCCTCTAAGGCCTTCCGGTCTTCTGAATCATCGTTTCGCCGTCGTCAGATGGCATTTTTTATACGCGGCTATCACGGCGTATTGTCGATGCGCTCTTCCGTGCTTGTAAGACGGGGGGTTGGCGCATGATTGCTCGAATCTGGAACGTTCTCCTCACCGTATTTCTTCTGATTGCTGCTGCATTGGTTATTGCCTTCTCGGGCGTTCGCCTTGCGGGGCTTACGCCTTATGCAGTTCTTTCCGGATCCATGGAGCCGGAGTATCCCGTTGGTTCCCTCATCTACGTCAAAGATGCCGACCCCTCCTCTGTCGAAGTGGGTCAGGCCATTACCTTCAGGCAGGGTTCGGGCACGCTGGTCACGCACCAGGTGTACGAAATCGACTCCGAGCAGCAGCTGTTTTACACCCAGGGCATTGCCAACGTGGATTCAAGCGGCGAAATCATGCACGATGCCGCCCCCACGCCTTGGTCTTCTCTTGTGGGTCAGCCTATCGCCTGCGTGCCGTATTTGGGTTACGTGAACGATTGGATTACCCATGCGCCGGGCATCTATGTGGTCGTGGCGTTCGTTGCGGTGGTCATGGCTATCTCCGTCGCCCTCGAACTTCGTCGTATGACGCTGGAAAAGCGTCGTGCAGAAGAGCTTGAACGGTATGACGAAGAAATGCGCCAGCGTTCGGGCTTTTATGGACACGGCCCGATTCAGAACGCTCCCTATGGAGCCGTGTATAACGACGGATATGCTCCAGGCTATGGCGCAGGCCACGATGCTTGCAACTCTGGCTATGTTGCAGGTCGTGGTCCCGGCTACGTCGAGGATTTCCGTCGCGCTCCTTACGGCGGTGCGGCACCTAACGCTGCCTCTCCCTATCGTGAACACCTCCGCTCGAATCAGGGCTTTGCCAACGTGAATCCGCTGCAGGTCGGCTCATCTAACCGCCGCGGTGCTCATGCGCGTCCGCAAGATGAATTGCGCAGAACGCGCCGTCGTTAACGAGCGGTTTCTTATTTTAGGCGACATCCATCTAGGAGATGTTGAAGGGGTGCTTTCCGAGAAAGCAAAGAAGAAAGGAGTGGAAGCGTGAATACCTCTACGCAGAATACAGGAAGGAAGAGGACTACGCTGACCGTCGTCCTTATCGCTTGCTTGGTGCTGGCGGTAGGTGCAGGCGTCTTTGCGTGGTTCAGCGCTCAGGACGGCAAGTTGAACACCTTTGTCGCAGGCGATGGTGTCACCGAGCCGGACAAGAAGCCCGATCCGACCGACCCTGAGCAGGGCGGCGATGTGGACAACGACGTACTTGACAAGTGGCTCATCGAGACCAACTGGAAACCCGGTTCCGCAATTGCGCCCGACTCCATTGTTCCCAAGAACCCCAACGTCGGCATTGGCAAAGACTCCAAGGACGCATATGTCTTCCTCGAGGTCGAGAACAATCTGGGTAATGGTGCCTATTTCGTTCTGGGTGACAACTGGGCTCCCGTGAAGGGCAAGGCAACCAAGTTCGATGGGGCGACCTTCCCCGAGGGCAAGGCCGATCGTTGCTACACGGGCGGTCTGTTCGTGTACGTTGGCGATTCCAACGGTGCTGACGAAAAATCCATGACGATGCTTGCTCATGACCCTGCCGGCTTGAAGGACAAGTACACGGGCGAGGCCTTCGACAAGATTTACACGACCAAGGATTTCGTGTGGAACGATTCCACCGACAACATCAAGGTCAAGGCATATTTGGCTGCTGCATCCGCTGAGGGCGAGGACATGACCTCCCAGACGGCCAAGGACGAAATCGTCGCCAAGGCCAAGAGCTGGGCTGACAACAACGCCGACTTGGCTACCAACTAAAGCTTTCGTCTCGTTCGTTCGCTAATGGACGAATGAGGCCAAAGACAATCGACCGGGGCGGTGTGTTTGCCGCCCCGGTATTCCGCGTTATGAGAAAGGGGGTCTGCGGATGCCTGCGCAAGGAAAGCATGCAAAAGCTGACTCGACGAAATCGCGCTGGCTTCCGTGGCTGCTTGTGGCCTTGGTGGCCTGTGCGGTCATTGTTGCCCAGACTCTCTCTGTCATCACGCGCGAAATGCCTCTTGAAACGAAGGTCCAATTCGGGACGGTTGATGTCAAGGCCGTCATCACCACGAAGAACGCGGCGGGAGAGGAAGTCGAGGCTTCCAACGGCGACGAGCTCGGCAAGGGGGTTGCCCATATAAGCCGCATCGTGCGCATGGAGAACACGGGCGATCATCCCGTCTTCGCACGTATGAAAATCGGCTTCGAATGCGTTGATGCTCAAGGGCGAGCGCACGCTATCGACGATTTGGTGAACTACACCTATTCCGATGCGTACGACCCTGCGGGCGGCGTATGGATGGATCGCTTGCCGCAGTCCGACGGCTTCTTCTACTTGAAGGAAGCGTTGCCCGAGAATGCTGTGTCCGAACCCCTTATCACGGGCTTCGAAGTAAATACCGAGGAGGCGGTCGCGCGCTACGGCGAAGGCTGCACATTCCAGCTCGTCGTTGATTGCTACGGCGTGCAGAGCAAGAACCAGAAGAGCGAAAACGTACTTGAGGCGGAAGGCTGGCCGGCATGAAAGACCTTCTGAAAACCGTAGCGGGCGCGCTTGCGCGCGCGAATGCGAACACGCAGCGACCTTGCGAATTTCGTCAGTGCAGGACGGAGAAGAACATGCTGCGTACGTGCGCGCAAGGACGAGATGCTGCAGCGTGCACCACTGAACGTATAGCTGCTAGCGGCGGCAAGCGCGGCGTGTTCGCGCTTGCATTTCTGCTGACAGTTGTGGCTCTGTTTGTTGCATGCTCGCTTGTTGTTCCGCAGAAGGCACTGGCGTATAACCCCGGCGGTAGAACGGTCGAGGTCTCGAACGTCGATGAGCTGCTGACTGAGATTTCGGCGTCTCGCATGATGTCGTACGAAGCGAACATCGTGCTCACCGACGACATCGACTTCAACGAGTTCGACCCCGAAGGAAGCAAGCTTCAGGAAATCGTCGATGCGTATGGGTCGCTCACGTTTGGCACTAAAGACCATCCGTTCAAGGGCTCCTTCGACGGACAAGGCCACTATATCATTGGATTGAACTACAACCGCGATTTCTGGAAGCCCCTCGCCAACACGGGCTTGTTCTCGTTTACCGAGGACGCCTACATCCACGATATTCATTTTAAAGACTGCTACATCGGCGCCGACTTCCGCGGCGGCGTGCTGGTGGGCCAGGCGTGGAACACGCATATCGAATCGGTGCGCATGGAGGATTGCGCCATCTCGGTCACGCCTGCCAACAACTCTGTATCGTTGATTACTAACGCGGGTATCATGGGCGGCATCATTGCTGGCGAGCTGCGCGGCAGCTCGTATATGTACGATTGCACCGTACAGGGTGGCCGTGCGGTGAACAACTCGGTCGTGGGCGTTTCCGGCCTGGGCGGCGAAGGTCTTTATCTGGGTGCTCTCGTGGGCTCGGCGGAAAACTCCCAGATTGAGTACTGCCGCGTGCTGCCCAAAGAGCAGTACTACATCGACCGAGCGCAAGACCCGAATGTCACCGTGTACGATCGCGACGAAAACGGCCATTATAAATATCAGACCGAAGTGTACAACCGCTACGAAGTGGCCGTTGGCGCCGTGGCTGGTCAAAGCGTCTATGCAGGCGGCATCGTCGGCTTCATTAAAGATGTCGACGTGGTGGACTGCTTTTCGACCGCATGGGTTCATACTTGGGTTGCCAATTACGTAGGCGTGGGCGCAGGCAACATCGGCTACGTAGGCGGCATTGCGGCGCATTCCAAGAGTGACGACACGGGCGATACCACGAGCCAGATTATTCGCTGCCATTATGCGGGCAACATGGAAAGCTACCAGTGGAACTCCATCGCCGTCATTCCCATCATCCAGAGCAACGTGTACCTTGCCGGTCTGGTCGAGCGTGACTGGGAAGAGGATACGGGTATCTACAATTCGTACTTCAAGCGCAATGATATCGTGGGTAAAGACTCGGCCATCGAGCCGTATCCTGACGGCTATGTGCGCGCATGGGGTGACTGGCTTGGTTTGAACTACAGCGGCGGAGAAAACGGGCCGTCCGCTCAGGGATTCGGCTACGGTCCCATTGTCGATGACGCCAAATATGCAGACCGCCTGTTCTGGGAAGGCGAAGGTTACGACTTCGAGGGCGACGAGCAGCGATACTCCACCATCGACAACCAGATTCCCGCCCATGTGAACAAGTGGGTCATGGACGATTACCTGGGCATTCCCGTGCATGGCGACTCAGTGAAGGCTACGCTCGATTTCCCGGGTGCGGGCGACGTGACCATTTCCCAATCCACGATGGGTAAGGAGCAGACCACGGCCGATCCGTACAACTTTGCGGTGCAGGCGGTAAGTGCCAACGAAACGAACTTGACGTTTACGGCGACGGTTGACAACGACCGTACCGCAAACGACGCGCTCAAGATGGTGTCTTCCGACGCCAACGAAGGATTCCGTTTCCAGGGTTGGTTCCGTAATAAAGACGTGGCGACAAACCATATTCAGCAGGGCAGCCATGCGTTCTTCGATTCCATGGTGCCGCCTGAGCCTAACGGCGATCAGGCGTTCAACGATGCCGGCGATCAGCTGAATCTTGTGTATACAGCAGTCAATTCAGGCACGGGTGCCGATGAGGGCGCGGCGTTCTCGAACAACGACCTCTTCGTCGCCTATTATCAGGCTCAAGTGCTGTTTCACGGCGTGGACGGAGTCGTGCTCGACTTGACGGGCGCGACGAATGCCGACGCGTCGGACGACTGGTACAACCATCAAGAAGCACTTCCCACCGTGCCCGAACCTGCCGGCCGCGCGGGTGTTGACGAAGGCGCGAAGTTCCTTGGTTGGACTACGCAGAAAAACGGGACCACTGGCGGCGGCTGGCCCGACGTAACCACATCCGAGCTCAATGCCATGAAGGCCAATGGAGAATTCTTCGAGGGCGGCGAGTCCATCGAGCGTCCTATGGACTTATATCCCGTCTACGCGTCGCTGGCGGCGAACATCAACGTCATCGCCGAAGGCCATGAGCTCGATCCGACAAGTTCGGATACGAATGTGCGCGAAGGCGTTGCTCAGGCTACGGTCACTGCGAAAGACGGAAAATACGAGCTGGGAATCAACGGCCTCAGTGCCGAAGGCGCATTGCCCGATGGCTACCGCTTCCTGGGCTGGTACGAGGTCAAGCAGAACGCGAACGGCGAGCCGGTGTATAAGGAGAAGCCGGACGTGGTGTATAACGCGGCGGGTGATAGGTCTACGGCGTATCAGTACGAGTTCGGCAGGAAGTTGAGCGGCGATCCGGTGGTGACGATTCCCGACGATGTCGACCTAACGCAGAAGCATTACTACTACGCCCGCTTTGAGTACCGCGTGGATTACTACGCCTCGGCGTATCTTATGGGTAGAATCGCTGAATGGGAATCCCCTCGTTTGTATACGGAGCGCTGGAAGACGTATTGTTCCAGCTTTGACAAGCTGAGGGGTCCTGAGTTTTATCGCGAAACCATCGACCACTGGTCTTTGAACGAAATGATTGGCGGCCATGTTTCCGGCGATGACGCCGCAACGTTGCTCGCGGGTGGCATTGTTGCCCATCATGTAGTGAATGGGCATAACGAAAAAACTAGTGGTGGCGTGTACGATATCGTTGCCACGTTCGATTTTCCCAATTCCGCACGTATCTACATGAGTGGCAACCCCATTAATATCGGTAAAAACTTCGAGCTGAAAGCTGAGCCAACAGACCCCGCAGGGTTTAAGTTCATCGGATGGTCGTGGCAGCGGAATAGCAACGAGGGAACCAGCCCGAACAATCCGTGGGAGACGGGTGCACACTTCACCAAGCCGAATCGCTATTCATATGAGGCCCATCTTGTTGCTCAGGTGAGATTTGTTGACGCTGGCGAAAATGTCGGAGACAAGGTGGTGAGCCGTGCGTATTCGGATTATGCCGGTGATGCGGGGTTCACAGATGGATTCCAGAAGGTGTTCATGGAGTCGGATTCTGAGTACGAATTCCGCTATTTGAAATACACCGGTGGCGATGCAAGCGAAGAGCCTAATGGGTTGAAGGTCGCTATCGAAGCGTCTCCGTCTGATGAATATATGCAGAAGAAGCGCCCCGATTCGCTGTTCCTGGGCTGGATCGACAAATACGAGCTTAAAGCGGGAACGATGACGGAGGGCGAGTACGAGAGCCTATATAGCGAAGATACGCGTACGGCGAAGGTATCCATCGACACGATCGAGCCGTATTTGGTCAAGGAAGACCGTCTATGCGATCGCCCCATGATGCTGTATCCCGTGTATGCAGACTACAGTTGCGAGACTACGACCAATATCACGCGTGGCACTGCACTGACTGAGCCTGCGAACCCTGAAATCACCCCCGCGTTGGCCGATGTGGCAATTAACGGTGACGGCACCAAGACTGTTGCGGTGAAGGCCGACATCGAATCGGCTACGGTTGAGAAGTATTCGCTGGCATCTTGGACCATCGAGAGTCCCGAGGGCACGGTGATTGACACCATCCGCGAGACGGACGGTAACGGCAATCCGGTCACGAGCGGCGGCGCAGCCGTGGGCAACGACAACGCGAAGCTCGTCTACACCATCAAGGCCGGCTCCCATTACGTGATCGTGGCGAACTACGAGGCGAACCGCGATGCTGAGCTGGATGTGACGTATCACGTGCGTCCCTCTGGTGAAGCAGGCTCCGCGACCAAGGTTGTCGCAAAGAAGGCGGGCGAGCCGCTCGGCCGCGGCCCGGTGCCGGAGTTCAAGGTGGATGGCGCCGCCTTTGTGGGCTGGACCGAGCAGCAGCCCGCCAAAGGCGCCGAGTACCTCATGTTCGATGCGGCCGACGCGTCCAAGATGGTTGACGAATACACGATTGTTGAGCACTCGATGGAGTTGTGGCCGATATACCGCATCATCGGCACCGAAGGCGATCAGGCCAACGTGCGCGTGAATTCGAACATCGACAATACGGACGGCGTCGGCGTGGACCACCGTCGTGCGATGGTGAAAACCGCAAGCACCCCGCAGGGCCCACAGACTTATGTAGCGCTTGAGGCCGATGCGGTGGACGGCTATAAGTTCATCGGCTGGTACAAGGATTACATTGACATGACCGTCGACGCGGATGGCAAGGCCACGGTTGAAGGCACGCCCGTGCCGGGCAGTCGCGTGACGGGCGATGAGATGTTTGCCGGCAATCTCTATACCGCGGTCTACCAGAAGACGCAGGTGTACAAGGTGGTTTACCACTTCCCGGACATGGACGGGGCGGACGGTCCGCTCGAGGCAAGCACGGACACGATCGAGTTCACCGCCGATGACAAATCAGCTTTTGTGCAGAAGATAACTGTCCAGAAGCCCATAATCGGACCCGACGGCAACCCTGTCTATAACCCCGACGGCACGCCTCAGATGGAGGACGTCGAAGTTGAGGCTACGGTCGTCGGCGGCGAGCAGACGGCCGCCATGGAGGGCTTCCTGTCCAAGAAAGACGCCGAGGGCCAGGTGAAGGAGCTCTTCAAGGAGTGGGAGTGGAAGAAATCCGACACGGAGACCGTGCCTTGGGATGCGTTCTGCAGAGCTTCCATTGTCGAGAGCATGACGAATGCGGGCGTGACGGAGATGCACCTGTATCCGGTGACGCATCGCCTGAACGCACTTGACCAGGATGGCGCGCCGTACGCCGCTTCCAATCTGGTGTGGCAGATAGACCCTGCAGCACTGGAAAAGGAAGTTGCCGATCCCAACGCCGAAGGCGCAACGCCCGCCGTCAAGATTGCGTTCGGTCCTCGCACGCTTTATTTGGGTGACACCCTGACTGTCCATATGGATCAGGTTCACTATGCGAAGCCTGAGGCGGACCGTGCGGCTTCTGTCGACGGCAAGCTCGTTGCCATCTTCGACAACTTCGACTTTACGAAGGCCAAACAGCTCGACAAGAAGGCGACGGGTCATTTGGGTACGGGACATGAAGGCGATGCCGTGTTCGAGTTCGACACCTCGGGGTCGCTGACGATTGACAAGACCGCTCCGCTTATGGCCGCTGGCTCAACGTTCACCTTTACGGTGACCGAATGCAACGAAAACGGCGAGGTTGCGCAAGACGCCAAGAGCGCGACTATCACCATGACTGCACAGGATAACGGTCAGGGTGCGGCAACTGCCTCGGAGACGATCAACGTGCCGTGGGGTTACTACAAGGTTGTCGAAACCAGCTGGGGCTGGCGCTACACGCCGACGTATCAGTTCTTCGAGGGCGGCATGACCGTGGAAGGCAGGCCGGACAACGTGGTGCTGGTCCGCAGCCAAGGTACGGCAAAGGTGGCTAACACCCTCGCCAACGAGGAGTATCTCGACGGTGAGGACCGTGCGAAGAATGTGTTCGGCGAAGGCAGGAATCCGAATGAGAACGGAGGTGGCCAGTAATGCGTCATCGTGAGATGAATGTGCCGCGCGGCCGGGCAAGCGCTGCGCATGGTGCCCATGCGACCGGGGCGCCCGCACCGCAGAGGCAGGGTTGTCCGCGCACGCCGACGCGCCACCTTTCTGCCGAAGAGGCTCGTCGTTTCAGGAAGGCGGCTCATGCCGCTTCGTCTTCTCATGGCCGTCCTCCGCTGAAGCGCGTCGCCATCGCATGCGCTGCGGTGCTTATGCTGTGCGGCGTCGGCGGAGCGTTTGCGTGGTTCGCAAGCCAAGACGCCGTTTCGAACGTGTTCACCCGTGGCGAGATTCAGCCTTCCATCGAAGAAACGTTCGATGCCTCTTCCACGGTAAAAGAGAACGTCTTCGTGAAAAACGAAGGCACGGCTGCGGCGTATATGAGGGCCACCGTTTCGGTGTATTGGGAAGACCTCGATGGCAACCAGCTCTGGGAGGCTCCTGCGGAAAACACCGATTACACGATCGCGTGGGGTAGCGCCGTTTCCGAGAGCGCCAACCCGCGCTGGATTCTGGGCGACGATGGATACTATTACTGGTCCGTCCCCCTTGGGGCGAACGAACAGACGCAGAACCTGATCGACAAGGCGACGCAGTCTGGCACTGCTGCGGACAAACGCCTGGTCGTTGACATCTCGACCCAGGCCCTGCAAGCCAACTTGTCCGCCGGCGAAGGGTTCGACGCGGCTTGGTCGGCCTCGAGCGGCTTGAAGGTTGGCGCCGACGGCGCGCTTGTGAGGAAGTAGGAGGGCGTCATGGTGAAGAAGCTTTTTGCAACAATGGCCGCCATCTGCGCCTGCGCGCTCGCCCTCGTCTTGCCCGCGGTCGCCTTCGCGGCTCCAGCCGATGCCAGCCCAACGGTGGTGTATGACGGCGGCGACAAGGCATGGCATGGCGAAGGCTTGCGGCAGCAGGACGTGTTGGCGGATTTCTCTGGAGTTTTGCCAGGTGATACGCTCGTACAGGAATTCGACCTCGAGGTGCGCAACGTCGAACGCGCGGTGTCTGTTTTCATGTGTCCGCACGGCGACGCGGCTACGCTTGCCGCCCTTGCCGATGTCGAATTCCTCGTTGCCGACGAGCAGGGGAACGTTATCGCGCAAGGAACGGTCGGTGATTTTGTCGACCAGGCGGAAGCCGCCCTGTCCCTCGGCACGTTTTCGGCTGCCGATTCCATGCATCTGCGCATAGAGCTTTACGCCCCCACAACGCTCGGCAACGAGTTGCAAGGCAAGGCGTACGCTTTCGAGTGGATGTTCATAGCCCAGGAAGATGGCGAAGAGGGCGCCGGCCCTGACGGAGGCGGCTTGGGCGGCGCTGGTCAGGGAGGTTCGTCTTCCGCTACGTCGGGTGACCTTCTGAGCAAGACCAACGACGCTTCGGCTGTCATTGCCGCCGTGCTCGGCATCATTGGCATAGCTGCCGTTGCTGCAATCGTCGTTGCGGTTGCTCGTTTGAGAAACCGTTCTTGCTACTAATCCATAGAGACACTTCACGGTGGGCTGTTGTTTTCCAGGAAAGCAACAGCCCGCTGACGTTTGCGCGCAGGGGCAGTTCCTGCGGCTACAATTGCTTGAATGAGCGGTGCCATCGGATTGCTTCGGCGTTTCTCGCGGCCGACGAAGAATTCGACAAGGCGCGACCGGCGCACCGTCGTCGTAGAGACCGATGTTTTGCGCATATGGCCTTGTTCGTTGAATCTGTTTATAGGAGGAAGCCTCGTGACGGAGAATGCCCCCTTGCGTGCTGTTGAGGAAGATTATGATGAGGAATTCAAGAGCGGTTCCGCGACGTTTGGCGAAAAGAAGGCGTCTTTTGAAGGGGACGATCGCTCGCAGGAAAGCCGCGGCAGGCGTCGTGAGCGCAAGCTGGTCGGATATTCGCGATTCATGGCTGTGGTGCCAAGCATCGGGTTGTTCGTTTCTTCCATTGCGCTTACCATTGCAACGCTTATTTCTACGGTTGTCGTGACGGTCGAGGCGGCAACGGGTCATTTGAGCATGCAGGACATGCTGGTGGAGTACATCGAATACGCCGATTTCTATCTATTGGCTGTGGTGCTCTACATCATGTCGGTGGGCTTGTATTCACTGTTCATCGACGACGGAATCGACATGCCTTCATGGCTGAAGATTCACAACCTTGACGACCTGAAAGAGAAGCTTGTCGGCGTTATCGTCGTGGTCATGGGCGTGTATTTCCTGGGATTGCTGATTCATGGCGCGCAGCCGATCGACCTTTTGCTGAAGGGCCTTGGTATTTGCGCGGTTATTTTTGCGCTGGCGTATTTTGTCAGACACGTCATGTTCGCCCATAAGAAATAGGCATAACGACCTACGTGCGAGGGCGGCTTCAGTTGCCGCCCTCGCGCCTTTTGCCGAGCGGAAAACGCTTTCGCATGCTAAAGCGTTGGGCTGAAGGGGGCGGTGCTCGTATAATCCGAGCATTCTGACAGCCAACGACGATCGTCATACGGCGGCGATCTGATTGCAGGCAGTGCGCTCATCTGCGTACCGGGCGAATGCTGTAGCAGAACCGCCGTACGACGTTCGTTTCGGGGAAGGAACGAACATGGACGCGATAGTTTCTGCCATCAACACGCTTGATGCAATGGTGTGGGGCCCGCCTATGATTCTGCTGCTTCTGGGCACGCACATCTACATGACGGTGCGCACGGGCTTCATTCAGCGCAAGCTTCCTACGGCCATCAAGCTCTCCATCACGAAAGACCCTGACGCCGAAGGTGACATCAGCCAGTTCGGCGCTTTGACCACGGCGCTTTCGGCGACAATCGGAACAGGCAATATCGTTGGCGTGGCGACGGCTATCATGGCGGGCGGTCCGGGTGCCGTATTGTGGATGTGGCTTACGGGCGTCTTCGGCATTGCCACGAAATATTCCGAGGTGTATGCGGCGGTTAAGTATCGCGTGAAGGACAAGAAGGGCGATATGCTCGGCGGCGCCATGTATGCATGGCGCAGGGCATTTGAGAAGAACGGAAGAACGCCCTGGTGGGCCGTGCTTGGCGCAACGGCTTTCGCTGTGTTGACGACGGTCGCCTCCATGGGCATTGGCTCGGCGGTACAATCGAGCTCCATGACGGGTGTTATCGTGTCGAATTTCCCAGGCATTCCCACGTGGGCGATTGGTCTTGCTATCGTCATCATGGTTGCCATTGTCATTTTCGGCGGTGTGCGCGTTATTTCGAGCGTGTGCGAAAAGCTCGTCCCATTCATGGCCATTGCGTATGCATGGGGCTGCGTGGTCATCATTGGCATGAACATAGAATTTGTATGGCCGGCCATTTGCCTCATCGTGGAGTCTGCATTCAACCCGCAAGCGGCATTCGGCGGCCTGCTGGGCAGCGGCATTATGGCGGCCATTCAGTTTGGCTGTGCACGAGGCTTGTTCTCAAACGAATCGGGTCTGGGTTCTGCCCCCATTGTGGCTTCGGCGGCCGCAACGCGCAACCCTGCGCGTCAGGCGCTCGTTTCCATGACGGGGACGTTTTGGGATACGGTTGTCATCTGCGCTCTGACGGGTGTTGTGCTCGTTTCGACGATGCTCGCTCATCCTGAGCTTGTGAACGGCATTGCCGAAGGGAAAATTATGGCGGGTGCCGACCTGACGAGCGCTGCGTTCGCCTCCATTCCTTATGTGGGGACGCCCGTATTGGTAATCGGCATGATTTTGTTTTCGTATTCCACCATCCTGGGTTGGAGCTATTACGGAAACCGTTGCGTGACGTACTTGTTCGGCCGCCGCGCCATTCGTCCGTATCAGATTGTGTACGTGCTTGCTGCGTTTTTAGGTGCGGTCGGCGTGGCGGATATTGTCTGGACGACGTCTGACATTGCAAATGCGTTCATGGCCATTCCCAACATTTTGATGGTGCTGTTGCTTTCCGGCATGATTGCTCGCGAAACCAAGCACTATGTATGGGATAAAAACCTGGATGAACGCATGGAGGATGAGATTCCGATCGTGGAGAAATAATTTTTATATATCCATAGACGCAAAAGGGCCGCTTTTCGAAGCGGCCCTTTTGCGTCTATGGGGGAGTTTTAGGGGTGTTGCGAAAAAAAGAGGCGTGATTTTGCTTGGAATCGGGCAAGAAATGTTGCGCAATATGGGTTGCATTGGATTGGAATACATAGAGAAAACGTCGGAATAACCAGGAGTTTTTACCCATGAATAAGTTCGGTAAAGGGAAGATTGACATTGACATGTTCATACGGGGGGGGGGTATCGTCTCAAACGTATATTTGCGCTCTCATCGCCATGAGCCTGCTCCGAATTGGCTGATTGCGCAAAAGAGGCGATCGCGCGTCATGCGCAAAAGGAGGAATGTGTATGAAATATGTAAGACCAAGAGCGGCAATTGCTACGGGCTTGTGCCTGCTTATGGCTGCTGGCCCCGTGGCGCCTGCCGCATTTGCGGTCGATCCGAATAGCGCGGAGCAGCAGGGCTATGAAAACGCCGCAGCTGATGCGTCGGTTTTGTTCTACGCCAACGGCGGCGCGTTCGCCGGCGGCATGGACATGATGGACGTGCTGCCTCAGTCCGACGGCACCATCGTCCTCGCCCCCGAACCCACCCGCGACGGCTACGAGTTCACGGGCTGGGCGTACGACGCGGACGGCAAGATGCCCCTCGACCCGAGCATCAAGATCGACAAGCACACCACGCTGTTCGCCCAGTGGAAGCAGGTCGAGACCGAGGCTGAGGCAAGCGTCCTGTTCTACGCCAACGGCGGCGCGTTCGCCGGCGGCATGGACATGATGGACGTGCTGCCTCAGTCCGACGGCACCATCGTCCTCGCCCCCGAACCCACCCGCGACGGCTACGAGTTCACGGGCTGGGCGTACGACGCGGACGGCAAGATGCCCCTCGACCCGAGCATCAAGATCGACAAGCACACCACGCTGTTCGCCCAGTGGAAGCAAATCGATACCCCCGTCCAGGAGGACGTGACCTACACGTTCGAGGATGTTGACGGTACAGTTCTCGGTAGCGTCACCTACACCTACGAGCAGATCATTGCCGGCGTGTACAACTGGGGTGTCGTGGCTCCCGAGAAGGCCGGCTACGAGTTCGTGGGCTGGTGCGTCGAGGGCACCGACTACACGGTCGACCCCGCTACCACTGTCGGCCCCCAGAGCGACACCACCTTCGTCGCGAAGTGGAGCAAGGTGGAGACTCCCATGCAGGAGCCCGTCACCTACACCTTCGTTGACGAGGATGGCACCACGGTGCTCGGTTCTGTGACGTATGACTACGCACAGATTCTTGCCGGTCTGTTCAACTGGGATGTCGTCAAGCCCGTCAAAGAAGGCTACGAGTTCGTGGGCTGGTGCGTCGAGGGCACCGACTACACGGTCGACCCCTCTGTCGTAGCAGCGCCTCAGAATGACACCACCTTCGTCGCGAAGTGGAACAAGGTCGAGACCCCCGTTCAGGAGGACGTCACCTACACCTTCGTCGATGAGGACGGAACGGTTCTGGGCGACGTGACCTACACCTACGAGCAGGTCCTTGCCGGCGTGTACAACTGGAACGTTGTCACTCCTGCTGACAAGCCCGGCTACGAGTTCGTGGGCTGGTGCGTCGAGGGCACCGACTACACGGTCGACCCCGCGACCCTCGTTGGCCCCCAGAGCGACACCACCTTCGTCGCGAAGTGGAGCAAGGTGGAGACCCCCGTCCAGGAGCCCGTCACCTACACCTTCGTCGAGGAGGATTGGACCGTTCTGGGTTCTGTGACCTATGCTTACGAGCAGGTTCTTGACGGCGTTTTCAACTGGGATGTCGTCAAGCCCGTCAAAGAAGGCTACGAGTTCGTGGGCTGGTGCGTCGAGGGCACCGACTACACGGTCGACCCCTCTGTCGTAGCAGCGCCTCAGAATGACACCACCTTCGTCGCGAAGTGGAACAAGGTCGAGACCCCCGTTCAGGAGGACGTCACCTACACCTTCGTCGAAGAGGACTGGACTGTTCTCGGTTCTGTGACCTATACCTATGATCAGGTTCTCAACGGCGTCTTTGATTGGGATGTCGTCAAGCCTGCTAAGGAAGGCTACAAGTTCCTCGGCTGGTGCTATGAGGGTACCGACTACGTGGTCGATCCTTCCACCGTTGCCGGCCCGCAGCACAATGCCACCTTTGTTGCCAAATGGGAGAAGATCGGCGATCCCGTTGAGCAGAATGTGACCTTCACGTTCTATGACGAAGACCAGACCACTGTTCTGGGCGACGTTACCTACACCATGTCTCAGATCGAGGCAGGCGTGTACAACTGGAACGTCATCACGCCGGCTCCGCGTGACGGCTACGTCTTCGAAGGCTGGAGCTTTATGGGTTCCGAAGGCATCATCGACTTCAACGTGACCCGTGCACCCAGCACCGACCAGAGCCTGGTTGCGCACTGGAAGGCCGTTGATCCCGAGACCGTCACTCACAAGGTGACCTTCAGCGACGGCATCGAGGCCACTGAAGACGCCGTTATCGAGGTTGAGGATGGCAAGGCTGTCGCTCGCCCCGGCGATCCTGAGCTCGCAGGCTACAAGTTCCTCGGTTGGACCCTTGATAAGGAGACCATGGAGCTGTACGACTTCGATACTCCTGTGACCGCTGACATCACGCTTCATGGCGTGTGGCAGAAGGTGACGGCCGAGACCCCGGGCGCTGATGAGAATCAGGCACAGGGCGAAAATGGCAAGACCGAGGGTTCCGAGACCGAATCTGCCAAGGCAGGCAAGGCTGAGCTCACCACGCTTCCCCAGACTTCCGACAACAGCATGATGCTCGTCGGAGTTGCTGCAGCAGCAGGCGTTGCAGCTCTGGGTGCGGGTGCCTATGCGCTTCGCCGCCGCAATGAGCAGCGCTAAGCACATGAGCCATTAGCGAACCTTATGCTAAAGCGATAGCGTTCGCTGCACGAAAAGACCGTGGCCATCGGCTGCGGTCTTTTCTTTTGTGCGGCTCTATTTACGTGTTGCGCAGGTGCGTTTTCCCGTGTGGGCAGGGGCAAGGACGTCCTCGTGAGCGGAGCTCATCACAACTCCTTTTGTGCATTTGGTTGTTACCTTTCCATTTTTGGACACCATGTTGATTAAGGGCGTATGCAAGGCTACAATCCGTAATTGAACAGACTGTCTAAAAGTATGTAGTTGTTCATGCCGGAAGGAGACATGCATGGCTGTGGCCGCAAAGAAGCTTACGTCTTCTGCGGGAGAGGCTTTCGGGGTGGCGAGCATAGTGAAGCCGACCGCGTCGTCGCGCACGTGCGACCCTCGTATTGTTCGCACGAAGGCGGCATTGCGAGAAGCTCTTATCTCCCTTATGGAGGAGCGCGGTTTCGACGGGTTCACGGTAAACGACCTGTGCCAGCGCGCCGGCCTCAATCGAGGCACGTTTTATAATCATTTCGAAGATAAAGACGATCTGCTCCAGACGTTCGAAAACGAGGTCCTTCAGGGCCTTGCCGTGTTTCGGGAGAAAATGAGTGCCCTATCCATCAAAGATCTCGTGGGGTATCTCGTTATGAAGAAGCCTTTCCCCGTTCTGGTGGAGCTGTTTGACTACCTTCGTGAAGAAGGGGATTTTCTGCATGCGGTGCTTGGGCCGGGCGGCGACGTACGCTTCGGGCCGCGTTTGCGCGAGGCCGTATGCGGTCAGTTCATCATGTCGCTTTTGCACGAGCAGTATCGGGAAAATCCCACGCCGTTCGTGAACTACTACATTGCATATTACGCCGGGGCCTATCTTGGATTCATAGGCCATTGGGTTGAAACAGGCATGAAAGAAAGCTCGGAGGAAATGGCGCTTATTGCCATGAAGCTCCTTTTCATAAAACCAGGCGAGTCCATCACTATGTAGGGCTCTGAGACGAAGATACATGATTGCTAAGGAGAATCTCATGGCTGACAAGACCATGACTGCAAACAATCAGGAAGCTGCTTCCCCTCGTCTTGCATCCGAAGAAGCTTCCGGCCAAACGGACGGCGTTTCCGTGCAGCATGCGCCGCTTCATATCGGTATTGACGTAGGATCGACTACGGTTAAAGTTGCGGTTTTGGATGATGAGAACACCATCCATCACTCGTGCTACAAACGCCATCATGCGGATATTCGCGCAACAATCATCGAGGTGGTCGGCGAAGCCGCCGAACGCTATCCCGAAACGCCCATGACCATCGCCATCACGGGTTCGGGCGGCCTGCTTTTGGCCCAGTGGCTGGGGATCGAATTCGTGCAGGAGGTCATTGCGTCGAAGACCGCTGTGGAGACGTTCATTCCGCAGACCGACGTGGTAATCGAGCTCGGCGGCGAAGACGCCAAAATCATCTACTTCGACAACGGCATAGAGCAGCGCATGAACGGCACCTGCGCCGGCGGCACGGGTGCGTTCATCGACCAGATGGCGGCCCTGCTCGACACCGATGCGGGCGGCTTGAACGAGCTCGCGAAAAGCCACACTACCATCTATCCCATCGCAAGCCGTTGCGGCGTGTTCGCGAAAACCGACGTGCAGCCGCTGCTCAACGAAGGCGCGCGCAAGGAGGACATCGCGGCGTCGATTTTTCAGGCTGTGGTCACGCAGACCATTTCGGGTCTGGCGTGCGGTCGTCCCATTCGCGGCAACGTGGCTTTGCTGGGCGGTCCTCTGCAATACCTTTCCGAACTGGATAAACGCTTCTGCGAGACGCTCAATCTTGATGACGAGCATGCCATTCGTCCCGAAAACGCGCATTTGTTCGTGGCAAGCGGTGCGGCAATCTGCGGCGCGAAGGGCAAGCCCGAACTGCTTTCCGACGTGCTCGAGCGCCTGTGCAATCTGGGAGATATCCAGGGCAGCGAAGTGGTGCGTCTCGACCCGCTGTTCGCAAGCGAGCAGGAATTTGTCGAATTCAAGGCCCGCCACGATAAGGAGAAAGTGGCGCGCGGCGATCTGATGGCCTATACCGGTACGGCCTATCTTGGCATAGACGCTGGCTCCACCACGTTCAAGGCCGCCCTGATCGGCGAAGACGGCGAGCTTTTGTGGAGCTCGTATGCCAATAACAAAGGCGACGTTTTGGGAACCGCCAAGCGTGCCATCGCCGATATGTACGGCGCGCTTCCCGTGGACGCGACCACGGGAGAGCCCTTCGTGACCATAGGTCATGCAACCGTGACCGGCTACGGCGAAGCCCTGCTGATCGAAGCGCTCCGGGTGGATTCGGGCGAGATCGAGACCGTGGCCCATCTGCGAGGCGCCCAGCACATGCTTCCCGGCGTCGAGTTCATCTTGGATATCGGCGGTCAGGACATGAAATGCCTGCGCGTGCGCGACGGCGTTATTGATCACATCATGCTCAACGAGGCATGCAGCTCTGGCTGCGGCAGCTTCATCGAGAGCTTCGCGAGCGGCTTGAACCTGGACGTGACCGAATTCGCCAAGACGGCCAATGCCGCCGAGCATCCGGTTGACCTCGGCAGCCGCTGTACGGTATTCATGAACAGCCGCGTGAAGCAGGCTCAGAAAGAAGGCGCCACGGTGGGCGATATCGCCGCCGGCCTTGCCATCTCGGTCATCAAGAACGCGCTGTTCAAGGTTATCAAGATTCGTGACCCGCATGAAGTGGGCGAGAAGGTTATCGTGCAGGGCGGAACGTTTCTCAACGACGCCGTGTTGCGTGCATTCGAACAGCTGTCAGGCGTGAATGCCGTTCGTCCGGACATCGCCGGCAACATGGGCGCGTACGGTGCCGCGTTGCTTGCGCGCGACCGCTATGCAGCGACCCTTCGCGACGCCGGGGCGGCGTATGAAGCGCGGCAGGCCGAAGGGGCGAGCGAGGCGTTCGTCGCTCCTGTTTCAACCTTGCTGCCCCTCGACCAGATCGAGTCGCTCGCTCCCACGCACAAAACCGTGCGTTGCAAGGCGTGCTCGAACCATTGTCTGCTCACGGTGAACGACTTCGGCCTAGACGAAAAGACTGGCAAACACCGCCGCTTCATAACGGGTAACCGCTGCGAAAAGGGTGCAGGCGTTTTGAGCGGTGAAAACGAGCTGCCGAATTTGTTCGACTACAAAAGCCATCGTCTGTTCGACTACGAGCCTCTTTCTGCCGAAGCCGCCGCGCGTGGCACGGTGGGCATTCCTCGTGCGCTCAACATGTACGAGAACTATCCGTTCTGGTTCACCTTTTTCACGAAGCTCGGGTATCGCGTGGTGCTGTCCGATTCCTCCTCGAAGAAAACCTACGAGGCGGGCATCGAGAGCATGCCGTCTGAGAGCGTATGCTATCCCGCGAAGCTTTCGCACGGGCATGTGATGAACCTTCTGACCAAAGACGTAGATTTCATCTGGATGCCGTGCGCCAAATGGGAGCGTCTTGAAGACGCCGGAGCCGGCAACCATTACAACTGCCCGATCGTCGCCAGCTATTCGGAGGCGCTGCGTCTCAACATTGATGAGCTGCGCACGTCTAATGCGGCGTTTTTGAACCCCTGGTTGCCTTACGACCAGAAAGACAAGCTCAAAGAGCGCCTGTTCGTGGAGCTGTACGAGAACTTCGCGGACGCAACGTGCCGCCATGGCGCTGCGCCTACGCGTGCCGAAGTGGCCGAGGCGGTGGATGCCGCATGGGCGGAAGACGAGGCGTTCAAGGACGACATTCGCGCGAAAGGCGAGGAAACGCTGCGCTGGATGGAAGAGACCGGCACGCACGGCATCGTGCTTGCAGGGCGTCCGTACCATAACGACCCGGAAATCAACCACGCCATCCCCGAGCTTTTGACAAGTTTCGGCTTGGCGGTGCTTACGGAGGATTCCATCGCCCATCTCGGCACGCTCGAGCGTCCTATTCGCGTGGTTGACCAGTGGATGTACCATACGCGCTTGTACGCTGCGGCAAAAGTCGCCACTCAACGTGACGACCTCGACCTCATCCAGCTCAACAGCTTCGGGTGCGGCCTGGATGCTTTGACCACCGATCAGGTGCAAGAGATTTTGGAGGCTTCGGGCAAGGTCTACACCGTTCTTAAAATCGACGAGGTTTCTAATCTGGGCGCTGCACGTATTCGCGTGCGCTCCCTGCTTGCCGCGCTGAAAGACAAAGCCGATGAACGTGCCGAGGCAAAGCGCGCGCCCATGGCATGTCCTACGGTTGCCATGAACAAGGAATACAGCACCGAGGCGGCTGTTCCCGAGGATGAGATGAGGGAGCATTCGCGTCATGCCAAGATGCGTATGGACAACAAGACGGGTCTGACCGAGGCCGAGGCGGCGCGCGTGATCGCCCAAGCGGATGCCCTGATCAAGCAGCGCGAGGCGTCTTCTACCGAGTTTGAGAAGGTGCAGTTCACCAAAGAAATGAAAGAGGCGGGCTACACCATTTTGTGCCCGCAGATGGCGCCGATTCATTTCGATCTGCTGGTGGAGATATTCCGCAAGAACGGGTATAACTTCGAGCTGTTGCCCAGTGTCGACCACGGCGCGGTGGATGCCGGCTTGAAATATGTGAACAACGACATCTGCTATCCGTCCATTCTGGTGACGGGCCAGATTATGGAAGCGGTGATGAGCGGACGTTACGACACCGATAAGCTGGCCGTTATCATCACACAGACCGGCGGCGGCTGCCGCGCCACCAACTACATCGCGCTTATTCGCAAGGCGTTGGCGGCGGCGGGTCTGGGCCATATTCCGGTCATTTCGCTTTCGTTCAGGAAGCTCGAGGAAAGCAATCCCGGATTCGAAATCACGCCGAAGATGCTTCTGCAGGCAATTTACGGCGTGCTGTACGGCGATTTGCTGATGATGTGTCTGTATCGCACGCGTCCGTACGAAGCGGAGCCTGGTGCTGCGCAGGCGCTCTTCGATCATTGGATGGCCGAATGCAAGGGGCAGCTTGCGCGCGGGTTGAAGCGCGCGGAGTGGAAGCGCACCGTTCGCAAGATTGTGGAGGACTTCGATACGCTGCCGCTGGTGGGCGAGGGAACCAAGCCCCGCGTTGGCGTGGTGGGCGAGATCCTGGTGAAGTTCCACCCCACGGCCAACAACCAGATCGTCGACGTGATCGAGCACGAAGGCTGCGAAGCCGTGGTTCCGGGTCTGACCGAGTTCTTCCTGTTCGGCATTGCCGGCGCCATCTTCCAGAAAGACCCTCTGGGTCGTTCCGCCAAGGGCGCGGTGGGAAGCCGTATTGCCCTGTGGGCGCTTGACAAGTTCCGCAAGCCGATCAACGACGCGCTGCGTGCATCGCATCGTTTCGAGGCTCCGGCCGATATTTACGAGCTGGCCGGATACGCGAGCGAGATTTTGAGCCTGTGCAATTCCATGGGCGAGGGCTGGCTGCTTACGGCTGAGATGGTGGAGCTCATTCGCACGGGCGCGCCGAACGTGGTGTGCACGCAGCCGTTTGCGTGCCTGCCGAACCATGTGGTGGGCAAGGCTGTGATCAAAGAGCTGCGCCGCAGGTATCCCGAAAGCAACATCGTGGCGGTTGATTACGATCCGGGCGCTTCCGAGGTCAATCAGCTCAACCGCATCAAGCTGATGATTTCGGTGGCGAAAGCGAATCTGGAAGGCAAGGAGGCCGAGGCGCGCAGAATGCGCGATGTGGCGCGCGATGCCGAGAAGCTTGCGGCAGAGGCCGCTGCAGGCTGCGGCTGCGGTTGCGGATGCGGTGCCACCGAAGAGGTGGGCGCCCTGGAAATCGAGAAGAGCCGTACCGAGAGGTAGTAAAATCAATCGCGATTTGCCTGCGCCGTTCAAGAGCGTGAAAGGGGTCGGGAGCATGCTCTCGACCCCTTTTGGATGTTGCGCACACGGAATCCTGCAGGCTGCCCACCTGGAATTCTGTTCAAAAAGTTAATTGATGCTAACTTAGTAACAATTATCGAGTATTATGGCGGCTAACAAAAGATAGGAGCCGTCATGTCAGCCAAGAAAAAGAACGACGAATCGAAAAAGAAGCTTTCGAAAAAGCAGATGAAAAAGCTCGAGAAGATGCGGGCGTCAAAACGCGAGGATGCCGCCATGCGCAAGGCTGAGAAAAAGCGCGAGAAGGCTATTCGAAAAGCAGCGAAAAAACTCGGGAAGAGCCTTTCGTCTTGCAGCGATGCAAAGGGAAGCAAAACGCCCAAGAAGAACAAAGCGGCAAAGAAGGGGCAGAGGCCCGCAGGCGCCGCATCGTGTCCGGCCGCATCGTTCAAGCTCGATTTGGGCACATGCCCGTGCTGCAGCAAACGCTGTCCGCTTTCCAAGCCGAAGTGCGGCAAAGGTCGCGCCGTTGCCCGTAAGAAGAGGGAGCGATTGATGGGCGAGGCCGTGGCATAGCGTAAGGGTTTATAGGCGCAGAGGGCGGATGCGAGGTTTCTTGTGTCCGCCCTTTCAGCTGAGGCCGTCAATGGCGCCGTACCTTCTGTGATACGATTCTGCGAGCCGCTGGGCATCGTGGCGTTTACAGGGCAGGAGCGGAGGTTGCGTAGCAGTGGTTTCTATGTCGTCGAAGAAAGTGATCGGCATTGTTGCGGTGGTCGTGCTGTTTTCTGCGTTCGGCATGTTGCTGGCAGGGGAGTGGGCGCCCTCCATCGGATACGTGGGCCTTTTTCGGTACCTGCTCATAGCTGCGGGGTTCGTGCTGTTCGCTTTCTCGTTCGTTGGGTTCGCGATTCTGTTGGTCAGTACCGCGCAGGAGCGCAAAGGCGGTGCTCGTACAGACTTCGGGGCCACTGCTGTCAAGCTTGCGCGAGAAATAGCGCGATTCGTCGTTGCCTGCATTGCTTATGTGGGTTCGGGATTTGTGGCGCTTGCCGTGATTGTGGCGTTCGGCGAGGGCGATCCAACTCCTGCGCGGCTTCTTAAACTGCTTGTTGTGCTGGCTGCCTGCATCGGCGTCGTGGTTCTGTATCGTATTTACCGTAAAAAGCATCCCGTTTCCTTCGACATGCTTGGCAAAGCCGGTATTGCGGCCCTGTTCGTGCTCCTTACGATGTTCGGCTTTGCTGCGGGCGCGTTTCAGGCCCGAGATGCCGTAATCGATCTGCTGCACGGTCCGCAAACCGACTTGTGCTGGCTTGCCGAGGTTGAGGAGAATCGCGCAACCGGACGTTATAGCGGATTCAGCCAAGATACCATCGAGATGACGTTCAAGACTCTCGATGAGCGCGAGATTCACATCAGCGTTGCCGAGAGCGACCGTTCAGGGCTTGCCGATGTCGCGAATGCCGAAGGCGTGGTGTGGCTGACCTATTTTCCCGAAAGCGGCGTGTATATATCGGCTGAGTCAGGCATGGACGATTACCTTGCTGCAGGTGGGCGATAAAAGTCTCCTTCATCGCGTAATACCAGGTCATCAACGTGTATAAAGTCTTTTGACAACGTAAATCCCTTCGTTGCGCATCGGTCATAAAGTCTTTTGATGGTAGGATTGCCTCCGTCATGGCACCGTGGTTTTCAGCAAGGGTTGCCGCAAGCACGAAGGAGAAGCATCGCATGGAGTTGGGCGCTCACATCAAAGAGCATCGCAAGGAAAAGGGCCTTTCCCAAGACGATTTGGCCGAGAAGATTTACGTTTCGCGTCAGACCATCTCCAACTGGGAAACCGGTCGTACCTATCCCGATGTCCAGAGCCTACTGCTTCTTTCCAACGTGTTCGAGGTGACCGTGGATTCTCTTATCAAAGGAGACGTGGAAGCTATGGCAAAAGCAATGGACGAAGCCGTCAAAAAGTACAACGCCCTTTCGACCGCCGCAGTTGTGAGCGGCGTGGTATTTCTGGTTCTGGCCGCATGGGGCGCGTTCCAGTACGAATGGGGCTGGGGAATGCATATGGTTCCGACGATCGTGTTCGCCGTCATTGCATTGCTCGTTTTGGTCGTGGCGTTTATGCATGCTGAGCGCATTAAGAAGCAGCACGATTTGCAAACGTACCGTGAGGTGCTGGCGTTCAGTCGCGGAGAGCGCGTCGATCGCGACACGGTCGAGGGTCGCCGCGAGCGGGATATGAAACCGTGGGTCAAAGGCGTGCGCACAAGCGTCCAGATTCTGGTTGGCGCTGCGATTGGCGGCGCGGTTGGCATTGGCATCGGAATGCTCGCGAAAATGCTCTCCTAGGGTGTGTTTGTGCCGTCGGACGCTTTATGGGTCGTGTGCAACCCGGGGTGCGGTCGGGTTGCACACGGGACGTCTCATACCTGACGAATCGCTCGGAGTCCTTTACGGAAGGGGATTCATCTCAGGAATGCGCTCCTCGCGCATCTCCGCCTCGATTTCGCGGTCCATCGCGCTCTTGCGGCTGGGAAGCGCGATGTCGATGTCGAAGGGAACCGGCTTGGTTGCCAGGCTCACCAATGGCACGATAACCATGGAAAGCACCATGGCCAAGGCGCCGCAGTTGATGGGGCTTGCAATGAGCGGCGTTCCGAAGAAGCCCGCGATCATGTTGCCCGTGGTCAGGCCGACGCCAACGATGAAGCTTGCCCATACGGCCGCTTTGCTGATGCGTTTGCTGTACAGACCCCAGAAGAAGGGTCCAAGGAACGCACCGGCCAGTGCGCCCCAGCTGATGGACATGAGCTGGGCGATGAACGTAATGGAGCTGTTGTACTGTAGGAGCGCGATGGCGGCGGAAATCACCACGAACACGACGAGCAGCCCGCGCATCCAAAGAAGCTGGCTCTTCTCGCTCATGTTCTTGATGACGTTGCCTTTGAGCAGGTCGAGCGTCAGCGTGGACGAAGAGGTGAGGACCAGCGAGCTTAAGGTGCTCATAGACGCAGAGAGCACGAGCACGATAACGAGGCCGACAAGGATGTCGGGCAGCCCCGAAAGCATAGTGGGAACAATTGAGTCATACACCGGCGCGCCGTTTGCCGAGAAGGCTATCTGGTCGCCATACAGTCGACCGAAGCCTCCAAGGAAGTAGCTTCCGCCGGCCACGACGACGGCGAACAGCGTGGAGATGATGGCACCTTGCTTGATGGCCGGGCCGCTTTTGATGGCGTAGAACTTTTGCACCATCTGAGGAAGGCCCCATGTGCCAAGGCTGGTGAGGATGATGACGCCGATCAGGTTGGGCAAATCCGGTCCGAACATGCTTACGAAAGCGCCTTCAAGAGCCGAGTTTTCAGCCGGAATTTGAGAAAGCGACACGACGGCTTCGCTGAATCCTCCGTTGCCGGCAAGGACCGCCGCAACGACGGCGACGATGCCGAAAAGCATGACGATACCCTGGACGAAATCGTTGACGACGGTGGCCATGTAGCCGCCGAGGACTACATAGATGCAGGTGATGAGGGCCATGCCGATAACGCATACCTCGTAGGGAAGACCGAACGCCATGCCGAACAGGCGCGAAAGGCCGTTGTAGACGCTGGCGGTGTAGGGAATCAAAAAGACGAAGATGATGGCCGCCGCGGCGATGCGAAGACCTGTGCTCGAAAAACGCTTGCCGAAGAACTCAGGCATGGTTGCGGCCTGCAGGTGCTGCGTCATTTCTCGTGTACGCGGGCCGAGAATCCACCAGGCGAGCAAGCTGCCCAAGATGGCGTTTCCTATGCCGATCCACGTGGCAGCAAGACCGTACTTCCATCCGAACTGGCCTGCGTAGCCCACGAATATAACGGCGCTGAAGTAGGAAGTGCCGAACGCGAATGCCGAAAGCCAGGGGCCAACGTTGCGTCCGCCTAAAATGAAGCCGGAGACATTGCTCGCGTGCTTTCTGCAAATTATTCCAATGACGATGGCAATGATTGCGAAGAGGGCAACCATAAGGGCTTTGATAAGCATGAGGATGTTCCTATCGGTCGGTGTGCAAGCAATGTGCAAGGCGCGAATACGTCGGTCTATCGACTTTGCAAAGGGTCGATGCGTTCGTGCGAATCGCGCGAAAGGCTCGTCTTGCTCGATTGGAAGGAAGAGCGCAAGACGAGCCTCGTGGAGGCGCACACGACATGGCGCGGTTCGCGAGAGAGGAGCGAAACGCCGCGCCCGTGCCGTGTGCTACAGATATCGATAGGAATATGCAGGATAGATTGCAACACCGAAACGGCGATGCCCGCCGATAAAGCGGGCATCACATGGGGTGAGATTGAACACGAAGGGGACGCAACGTTGAACGCCGCGAGCGGCCGGGGTGGCCGAGATATGTGCGGGTGCGTTGCGCATGGCTGACTCCTTCTATGTTGCAATTTTCATTATAATTTCGCAAATGCGGCAGTCAATGCTCCGCCCTGATAAAGCATGATTATTTTTAGTTCGCCCGTACAAAAAACGTTCGAAGGAACATTGCTCGCAAGATCAGAACAGCTGGGGGTCCTTATCGTGAAAGACGTTCGTTGCCACAAGGTGCGATTGGCTTTCTCGTCGTCAGGGCGAGCGTGTATGATGCAGGGAGAACGTGCGGTCGGCAGTCTTCTGGCGCGGACTTTCGCGTTTCAAGTTTGTGCGCATGCTCAAATTCAAGACGGTTTTCTGCCCGTTTCGGGTTCTTGAAGCGGGCGGGCGATGGGGGATTGCATGGTTTTTGAACAAGCGGCCGATGTGGTCATCGTGGGCGCTGGTCCATCGGGGATATTCGCCGCACTCGGGTTGCTCGAGCGCGGGTCTTGCGCGCGGATCGTCATTGTTGAGAAGGGTCTGCCTATCTCGAAGCGAGCATGCCCCAAGGCCAAAACGGGCCGATGCATGGGTTGCGATCCGTGCCGTATCACCACGGGGTTTTCGGGGGCGGGAGCGTTTTCCGACGGAAAGCTCTCGCTTTCGTGCGAGGTGGGAGGCGATCTTCCCGAGCTCATAGGGAGCGATCTTGCCCAGGAGACGATCGGGCGTGTCGACGAGGTGTACTTGCGCTTCGGGGCAGACACGCATGTCGAAGGCTTGGGCGCGCCTGACGAGGTGAAAAGCATTCGACGCCGAGCCATCAAGGCCGGCTTGAAGCTGGTGGACTGTCCCATTCGTCATCTGGGAACGGAAAAGGCTCAAGAGATTTACGGCTTTATCGAGCGGTATTTGTGCGATTCCGGCGTGGAAATCATGTTTCAGACGGAGTGCCTCGACGTTATCGTGGAGGAAGGGGCGTGTTGCGGCGTGCTGATACGCAACGCCGACGGAACCACGGACAAAATCCGTGCCGAACGCACGGTGGTGGCCACGGGGCGGCGCGGTGCGGATTGGTTCGAGCGCTTGTGCATAGAACATGGCGTCGAGCACGGTCCGGCTCCCGTGGATGTGGGGGTTCGCGTCGAGGTGCGAAACGAGATTATGGAGACCGTGAACAACGTTTTGTACGAAAGCAAGCTGATCGGGTACCCCAATCCGTTCCGCAACAAGGTACGTACGTTCTGCCAGAACCCGGGCGGCTTCGTGAGCCAGGAGAATTACGACGACGGCCTTGCGGTGGTCAACGGGCATTCCTATAAGGAGAAGAAGTCCGAGAATACCAATCTTGCCATCCTTTGCTCTCACGACTTTCGGGAGCCGTTCGACAGGCCTATAACGTATGCGCAGAAAATCGGAGAGCTCGCCAACATGCTCGGCGGCGGCCACATTCTCGTGCAGCGTTTCGGCGATATCCTCGACGGCAAACGAACCTGGCAAGATGAACTGGACAGGTCGAATGTTCGTCCGACGCTGCCCGATGCCGTAGCCGGCGATATCACGAGCGCGTTGCCGTATAGAACCATGACTTCCATCATGAACTTCATGATGGCCGTTGACGAGGCCATACCTGGATTTGCGGCCGATGAAACGCTGCTGTACGCGCCCGAGCTGAAGTTTTACAGTAATAGGGTGAAAATGAATGAGCGCTTCGACACCAACATCGAGAATCTCCACTGCCTGGGGGATTCGAGCGGCTGGACCAGGGGTCTTATGATGGCATCCGTCATGGGCTATCTCATGGGGGAGCGCTTGGCGGACGAAGAGGGCGTGTAGGGGCTGTTATCGAGCATGCGGAACCGCCCACTTGCATCCATGGCTGTCGGCACAGTTTCGGAAGCGAGCGCATGCCCGGAGTCGCACGACATGCGTAAAATCTGCTGCGCGAAGCCCACCTGAGCGGAGCCCGCGCACGAAAACCGCATTCATTTTCGAATTTCTTTGCAAGGATTTGCCTTCTTGGATCGTGTTCATGGTGAGGGGGCGTTCGAGAGAAGACGAGCAAACCGTTGTCCTAAATACACGAAACGAAAGGAACGGCACTGAGATGAAAAAACGCGCGTATACGACAAAACACAAGGTACTGACCGGAATCGCTGCTGTTGGATTGGCCACGGCTCTCGCCGTGCCCTTCGTTGCGTACGGAGCCGATGCGCCGGCGCTTGGCTGGGGCATTGCGGGCTCGCGTGCGTGCGGCACGTGCGCTGGCGCCGATG
>OLRQ01000505.1_pt1 | contig 40465 bp, 27 predicted proteins | sample 1671971 | NCBI WGS metagenome assembly OLRQ01 (sample SAMEA3136631, study PRJEB25190) | human gut metagenome | biome: human gut; feature: human-associated habitat; material: faeces | place: Austria | collected 2013
TCACCGCGCCGGACGCGGCGACGGAACCGTGGATCGGTGTCAATCCGAATCATGTGGAGATCAACGCAGCCGAGGAATTCGACGATCCTGATTCCGTGTACGGCTTCTACAAGAAGCTCATCGCCATGCGTCACAACAACGCGACCGTCGCGACGGGCGAATGGAATCTGGTCGCGGCGGACAGCGAGCAGGTGTATTCCTTTACCCGTACCAGCGGCGACGACACGATTCTTGTCATCGTCAATCTCACCGATAAATCCGCCGGCCTGCCGGGAGAAGTGGCGGAGCTGCTCGGCGATGGCGTCGCGGAATCGCAAATACTGCTCAGCACTTATGATGTTGCGCATAGCGTGAAATCGATCGCTCGCGGCGAGCTCGCTCGTTGGGAGGGAGTCGTGATTCAGCTCTAATCGACTCAAGCTGACTTCATGTTCACGCTCGACCTTACCCTGGTTGAGTGTGAACATGAAGTCAATGTCAGGGGCGTGTCTATCTCCCAGAGTGGCGTCTCTTAATGGGGAAGTCGATGTCCGTCAAATGTAAATTGGAGAACACTGGCTGGTGCAGGGCCATCTAATTTACTTAGCTACTAACCCGCCGCGATGCAAGCGGATGCTTCGTTGTGTATTTATTGTTAATAAGCATTACTGAAAACTGTTGTGTGATGCAAATATAAGCATTTCTGTCTTTTTGTGAATACTCTATGTTTGGCTGAATTGCAATGCTTTGGCATTGTTTATAGCTTGCTTCTGATTTAAATGTAAGGAAACTTGACAAAAAGGAATTGCATATATATTCTGTGATTATCCGGCGCGATGAGGTGTCGGAATGATTTCACGAAGGAGAGAGATGCGATCCCACACTCAGCGTTTGATGGTTTCCTCCGATACCCTCAAGCCGGTTACGCTCGGCCTGTACGGCATGGTATCGCTCGCCACCTTCAACGATCGCGGATCGCTGATGATGGGTGCACTGCTCGGCGTGCTGCCGGTAATCGTGCTCTTCCTCGGTCTGCAGCGCTACTGGCAGGCAGGTCTTGCGGCAGGCGCGGTCAAGGGCTGACAGGTATCCATCTAACTCCGTGCGTGGCGTAAATGCTGCGCCGGGTGCCCGGACAACGGAACAACCGCAATCCGGGCACCTATCCTATTCCAGGCAGGTATATGCAATGAACGCAAGACTGCATCGCAATAATCGTGAGCAAGGATGCATCGGTATCGACATCGGCGGCACAAAAATCGAAGGCGTGCTGCTCGACACAACAGACCGCGTTGTCGACGTTTGCCGTATGTCATCGCATTCCGGCGAAAACAACGTTGTAACCGACATCGTGCGCGTCGCACGTACACTCTCCAACGAACCGTTGCCCATCGGCATTGGCATTCCAGGACAGGTGAACTGCGCAACTGGACAGGTGCGCAACGTTGTCAATCTCGGCATCGAAACCTTGGAACTCGGCGAACGCATCAGTGAGATTATGCACGCTCCGGTGCACGTGGAAAACGATGTGAACGCGGCTGCGGTCGGAGCCGCGGAATTCGTGGAACAAGTCGACGGCAACGCAACCGTCGTATTCCTCAACTTTGGCACGGGACTGGCCGCAGGACTCGTGCGCGGCGGGCAAGCCGAACACGGGTACAGCGGATCTATCGGCGAAATCGGGCACCTACCCATCGACCCCAACGGATTCGAATGCCCATGCGGGCAGCGTGGATGCTTGGAAACCGTGGCATCCGGCGGGGCCGTGGCAAAACTTTGGCCCTCCGCAAACCCGCCCATGCCTGATCTCATCCGCAAAGCGCGGCAAGGAGACGGGCATGCCAACGACGTGCTCGCCATGGTGGCCCACGCCATGGGCGACACTATCCAAATCGTCGCGCAAGCCTACGATCCGCAACGCATCATCATTGGCGGAGGCATGGCGAAAACCGGTGACGCACTCATCGAAGTCATCCAAGCCGAACTGAGCCGCAGAGCCGAAGGATGCCGATTCCTGACCACACTCGACATCGCATCGAACATCAGAATCGCAGCCATTGACCAACCAATCGGCGCAATCGGCGCGGCGCTCGCGGCAAAACGAGCGCAACCGCAATCGTGAATGCGTGATACTTCAGGCAGACTGGAACAAGCGCAACAATTCCGGAAATCCAGATCTGGCAATCCCGGCAATCCGAGAATCACAATCGAGAATTGAAATCGATAATCGACAATCGAAAGGCGAATCGATGGCAAGCGAGAACACCCGCAAATGGGCGATCATTCCCGAACCGAACAGCATGACGGTCGGCGAAGGCACGGTGCTGTTGCCCTATGCGGGGCGCGTGAACGAATCCATTGCGATTGGCGATGGCGATTATCTGCTTGCACGTCAGCTTGTTGCCGACATACGTTCCGCGACAGGCACTGATTGGGATATTGCGACGGGCGATATGTGGTCGGGCTTCATCAGATTGCGTATTGCGGATTCGTGGGATTTCGATTCGCAGGATGGCGGTACCGCCGGCGCATACACGCTGACTATCAACACTGACGGCATTACGATTACCGGTTGCGATTTCGAGGGCGTGCGCAACGGTGTGCAGACCCTGCGTCAACTCATACGGCAAAACGGTGCCGTGCTGCCAGTACTGCAGATCGAAGATGCTCCCGCATATCGGGTCAGGGGATATTACTTGGATGCGACGCGCGGCCGCGTGCCAACGCTCACATGGCTCAAACAGTGGGCCGACAAATTCTGCCTCTACAAATACAACCAATTGCAGCTCTACATCGAGCATACGTTTGCATTCGACGGCATGAGCGAAACATGGCGTGGTTCAAGCCCGCTCACGCCGGCAGACATACTTGAATTCGACCAATACTGTGCGAACCTTGGCATCGAACTCGTGCCGTCAGTCTCCACATTCGGCCATCAATACGTTGCGATGCGCACGCAGGAACTGCGCGAACTCGGCGAATTCCCCGAAGACGTCGACCGGCCGTTCAGCTTCATCGAACGCATGAGGCACCACACACTCAACGTCGCCGACGATCGAGCGTTCGCGTTCTCCACGCAACTGGTCGACTCGTACCTGCAACTCTTCCGCACGAAACGATTTAATATCTGCGCAGACGAAACCTTCGACCTCGGCAAAGGCCAATCGAAGCAGGAAGCGCAACGTGTGGGCGTCGCAACGCTGTACGCAACATACGTGGGCAAACTCTGCGAACACCTGTCCCAGCAAGGCCACGAGCCCATGTTCTGGGGAGACATCGCCACCGAAATGCCGGAAATTCTCGAAACTCTGCCGAACAACGTCACCCTGCTGAACTGGCAGTACGATCCGGAAGCAACCGATGAGAAAATCCAACTTGTGGCGAAAGCCGGAGCCAAACAAATCGTATGCCCGGCCGTATGGGGGTGGAATGCGCTGCTCCCGCGCATCGACGATGCGTGGAACAACATCGCGCGCATCGCACGCTACGGCCTTGACTGCGGTGCGGAAGGCATGCTCGTCACCGATTGGGGCGATTTTGGGCATGTCAACGATCCGCGCATGGCCGTGCCTGGCATGATATTCGGTGCACAATATGCGTGGAATCCCGTAGAAGATAGTGCTGGAAAGACTGACGGAAATACCGCTGAAAACAGTACTGGAGATAGTGCTGAAAACGACTTGCTTGAGCGTATTTCGCGCGTCGAATATGGCGATTGCAGCGCACGATTCGTTGCATTGCTTCGTAACGCTTCCGCGCAAGCCGTATTCACTTGGCGTGAGCTTGTGGAATATCTCGAATTGGATGACGGCACGGGAAACTGCAATACCGATGTTGCGCAAACCATTCCCTGCCTGGCCGATCGCTTGGTTGATCATTTATCTGACTGTGGAAACGCAATGACTGTGCGTGAAGCGCGCAATCGCATGATGCGCAATATGGCAACGACAATCGAACGAATTCCGCAAGCCAATCGTACATTGCAACAATGCATGGTCGACATCGCGCCGATTGCGGCACATATGGGAAATCCGGGCATTACTGCTGCCGTGCGCATCGCCATGGAAGGGCAGCTGCTGCTCAATCGAGTGGGATTCGCGCTCGCCGAAGCGCATGACGTGCGTGATGCGCATGACGCTGGCGATTGGCGGCCTTCCGATTACCGTACGCTGGCACGCGAGCTCGAATGCTGGTGCGAGGCCTATGCGAAGGAATGGAACGCGACGAGCCAGCCGTCGGAACTGCATCGCATTCAGGAAACCGTGTGGAAAGCAGCCGACGAGCTTCGACGAATCATCAAATAAATCATCAAACAAAAACGTCAATCCAAGTTCAATGAAAGGAACATCATGACCGAAGTCATCATCGTGAAAAACGAGCGCGAAGCAGGCGATATTTACGGCCGTTCAGTAGCCGATCTCATTAAAACTAAGCCGAACGCGGTGTTGGGACTTGCAACCGGATCCAGCCCGCTCGCCGCATACCAGTCGCTCGCACGCATTGTGCACAGTGAGCATATTGACGTATCGCAGGTGCACGGTTTCGCATTGGACGAATATTTGGGATTGCCGCTTGATCACCCGCAGTCATACCATTCCACCATTCACCGTACGGTTGTGGAACCGCTTGGACTGAACCCTGATTTGGTGCACGTGCCTGGTGACGTGCTTGACGGGGCTCCGCTGAGCGACGGCGAACGCATTGCGGCTGCCGGCCCTGCCTACGACAGGGCGATCGAAGAAGCCGGTGGCATCGACGTGCAGATTCTGGGCATCGGCACCGACGGACATGTCGGTTTCAACGAGCCGGGATCGTCGCTCGCTTCTGGCACGCGCGTCAAAACGCTGGTTGAGCAGACGCGCATCGACAACGCCCGATTCTTTGACGATGACATCAACAAGGTGCCTACGCATTGCATCACGCAGGGCATTGGCACGATTCTCAAAGCTCGCCACTTGGTGCTGCTGGCCTTCGGATCAGGCAAGGCCGAAGCTGTGGCCGAAACGGTGGAGGGCGGTGTGAGCGCGTTCTGCCCGGCGTCCGCGTTGCAAATGCATCCGCACGCCACCATTATTGTGGACGAAGAGGCTGCGAGCCGCCTACGCCACAAGGACTACTACCGTTACGCCTACGCCCACAAGCCCGCCTGGCAGCGCATCTGATTGCTGCTCCGCAGTCGGTGTCCGCTAGCGTCCGGATTCTTCCACTCGCTGGAACATTCTGGACGTTTTTCGGCCTTCCAGCGGGAGGATTTCTCCACTGACTGGAAGGATTGGGTTGCTGATGGGCTTGTCAGCGGGGTAATTCTTCCACTGACTGGAAGAATTGGATGCTAATTGAGGAATATGGCTGTGAGTGAGTCGGAAGGTATGAAGATGGAACAGTCTCGGGAACGGTTTGCGAATGAGGTGGACGTTGCGTTGGCGCAGTCGGCCCGTCCGTTTGCGATTCGCAATGCGCGCAAAGTCGATGCGCGAGGTGTTGCGGAACATTATTGGCTGGTTTCCGATGGTAGCGCGATTATTGCGACTGGGAATCGGGACGATGATTTTGCTGCGGCTTGCGCAAGCGTCGATTTGGATGCCGCTGCTGATCCCGATTCGGTCAGTTCGGCTGATTTCGGCAATGCCATGACCGGTTCGGCCGGTTCCGTAACCGACGCTGCAGGCCGTATGATGACTCCCGGTTATATCGACATTCATGCGCACGGTTCGTGGGGCAGTTCCTTCGATGATGGCGTGCAGGGCATACGTTTGGCTCGTGCGGGTCACATGATGCACGGCACCACCCGTCAGGTGCTCAGTTTGATCACCAATCCGCTCGACGTGATGTGCGCCAATCTTCAAACCGTGCATGGCATGATGGGTGCCCGCCCTGACATTCTCGGCGCGCATCTGGAAGGACCGTTCCTTGCGCTGTCTCGCAAGGGTGCGCATGATCCGGAATGTTTGAAGGATCCGCTTCCCGAATATGTTGATCGGCTTTTGCATGCTGCGAACGGCTGTTTGCGGCAGATCACCATCGCCCCCGAATTGCCGCACGGCATTGATGCGATTCGTCGTTTCGTGGCGGCAGGAGTGGTTCCTGCGGTAGGACATTGCGATGCCGATTATGCAACCGCCTGCAGGGGTTTTGATGCGGGTGCTGGCATTATGACGCACATGTTCAATGCGATGAATGGCTTGCATCATCGTGAGCCTGGTCCGATTCCGGCTGCCGTTGAGGATCCACGCGTCACTATCGAGTTGATCAATGATGGTTTTCATGTGCAGGATCCGATGGTGCGTTTGGGATTCGGTTTCGCGCCGCATCGCATTGCGTTTGTGACCGACGCTATGGCTGCCACCGATTGCCCGGATGGTCATTATTTGCTGGGTGCGTTGGATGCGGATGTGATTGATGGTCATGCTCGTCTTGCATCGAATGGTGCGATTGCCGGTTCCACGTTGACGTTGGAAAAGGCTGTTCAGCGTGCGGTGCTCGAATTGGGATTCACGCCCGCCGACGCGGTGGAGGCCGCCACGTTGATTCCGGCCAAAGCATTCGGTTTCGACCGCGCGAACCCGGTCACCAAGCAACCTCTCGGTCTGCTTGCCCCCGGCTATGCTGCCGATGTGCTTCTGCTCGACCCCGCCACCTGGGCTGCCGAACACGTCTGGTGCGACGCCCACCTCCTTCGTTGAGGTGCGATTGCTGAAACGTAATTGCAGGGCCGGCTCCGCAACAGGATGCCGGCCCTTGCCGTATCTCAAGTTTTTATATTTAGTCTTGCGGGGTGAAGCTGTCGCGGGCGACGAGACTGGTGGAGATTCGCATATGCTGGCTGATTTTGCGGTTGGCGGTCAGTGCTTCGGCAAGCATGAGTACTGCGGCTTTCGCAAGTTCGTCCTGGCTGATGTCGTACGACGATAATGCGGGAGACGTGTATTTCGCGATCTCCTGATTGTTGATGCTGATTACTTTGATATCTCGCGGTACCATCACATTTTCGGTGGCAAATGCCTGCAGCACGCCAACCGCCAACGGATCGGCGGCAACAATCACTGCATCGGGCAAATCATCAGCATGATCCTGCACCAACTGACGCCCCTGCAAACGGCCATTTTCCACAGTGAACGGGCCGTCCGCATACACCAATCCCTGCACGTCCAAGCCCAAACGCAACGCCCAATTGCGGAATGCGAACGTACGAATATCTTCCGGATATTCATGCTTGCCCATAATGTTGCCCAAGCCGCCAATGAAGCCGATCCGAGAGCAACCCGACCCCATAAGCGCGTCGATCGCATCCAATATGGTTTGTTCCAAATCCGGCTGTACCGAATCGAACAATGCCGGCGCAGGATTGATGTCGATGAATACGCCGTGGGGGAGCTTCTTATGCAAGCGGTGAAGCGTCTTGTGATTTAGTGGGGACGGGCCGATCGAAATAAATCCCGCGTATTTATCGGCATCGGCGATCAGCGAATCCACGTCCTCGTGCATGGTCACGTTCATGCGCTGCTCTTCGGCATGCTTGACGAGCACTTCGCGCAGCTCGTCGAAATACGCGTCCTGCAAGCCCTTGTCGGGTACGACATTGTCGAGAATCGCAACATCCTGCGGAATGGTAATGCGCTGGTATTGCGGTACGTTCTTGTATCCCATTTCCAGACTGGCGTTTAGAATCTTCTCGCGGGTGGAATCCTTCACCGAAAAAGTGGGATCGTCCTTCAAAACCCTGGAAACAGTGGCTTGGGAGAAACCTACCCGTTTCGCTATCTCTCTGATAGTGGCCATGTGAATCCTCCTCAAAGCCATCGTTGGCTAAACATGTTTACTAATTAATTTAGCACACATGCTCCCATCTCGCCATATTTCCTCCAAGCGTTTCACGAGATGAAGCAATCGTGCGACAAACGAGACTCCTCTTTACTCAGCTTGCCTCGGGGCGGCTTCGGGCAATGAAGTGCCCATGGTTTCGAGGCGCATGAGGAACTCGTTGGCGCTCATGGCGTTGCTCAACAGCGTGCCCTCGGCGAGCGTGCCTCCGATGGAACGGATGAACTCAACCTGGTCCAGGGACTCCACGCCATCGAACACCACATGGAACGCATCGTTGTCGCGCGAAATCTCGAGCGTGCGCTGCATGATCTGCTTTGCGCGAGGCGTACGGAAATCGCGAACCACCGTCTTGTCGAATCGTGCGAAATCCAATGGCAGATGCGCGAACGCGGCTGTGGCTGCTCATGAGTCAACTGCTCCAAGCGTCAGCTGCACGCTCATGTTGAGGCGATGCGCTTCGGCCGTTACGAAATACGGTGCCAGCGTACGCCGAAAGTCAATAATCGTACCGCTTCTCCGGCATTGTATGTGACGATGCCGTGGGTGATCATCATTTACTCGTGCATGGTGTTCTACGCCGATACGCTTTCGCGCAATTGGGGCAACGCGGTGTTCGCCGGCTTCAATGCGATCGTGACGTTCTGGGCGTTGACCGCGTATATCGGCATCTGGCATTCCATGCAAGACATGGTGGTTGGTCTGGTCCGTTGGTTCTTCGTGCCGATCAAGGAGCCTCAGCAGGAGGCGGCCCGCAAGAAGGCCTCTTGGCGTGACGCCATCTACTTCGGCGATCGTCAGATGATCTACGAGTCCCGCCTGCTATAGCGTGCTCCCCGTGTCTGTCTGCAATTTCTTCGGGTTTTCGAAAGGACTGTCGTACGATTTCAAAAATCTGACCGCGCGATTCCGAAATAAAGGTAAATTTTCCAATCGTGCGGTCAGCAAATCAAAATCGTGCGACAGGGCTAGAAATCGTATGACGGGAATCGGGATAGTGCGGTTAACAAACCGAAATCGTGCGACGAAATTGCAAAATTGTCAGTCGGGGTTTAAAAAGCCGTGTAACAGAAAATCTTGTCACGTGTTTGAGTCGAATCTCCGTGAGGCACTGTTGTGGGTGCCGTAAAGTATCAGGAAAAGGGTTTCTTATGACTCGAGATAACGATTGGAGCACCATGCAAAACAGCTCACGTCATGATATGCAGGTTGATTCGTTGGACGCGTTCGCAGCGCGCGGTCCGCTTGACTCGCTGGCGGTCGCAGCGCCGGGTCGTACGCGTTGTGTGAACGCCGAGAATCCCGCGGGCGGCAAAGGCACGGCCGCGACCGCAGCCAGTGCACTTGGCCCGTCGCGCAAGGGCAGTCCGTGCATTCAAACCGTGAAAGCGGGGGAGAGCGTCACACTGATGGACGTGGATGGCCCGGGCGTGATCCGCCATATTTGGATGACGGTCACTGACCGAACCTCCCCGACCGGTCCGAACGTGCTTCGCAACCTGATCCTGGAATTCTATTGGGATGGCGAGGAGACCCCGTCCGTGCAATGCCCGGTCGGCGACTTCTTCTGCTGCGGCCACGCGCAGGCCTGCCGAGTCAATTCGATGCCGGTGGTGGTCGTGCCCAATCGCGGTTTCAACTGCTACTTCTCCATGCCGTTCGAACATGCGCGCATCGTGCTCCGCAACGATCACAATGAAGACGTTCCCGCGTTCTTCTACCAGATCGACTACACCGAATATGACGCGCTTCCGGCCGGCACCATGCGTTTCCATGCGCAGTGGCGTCGCGAGCGCGTCACCGAACTGGCCCGCGACTATGTGGTGCTCGACGGCGTGCATGGTCGTGGCGCGTATATCGGCACGTATCTGGCGCTCACCGCGTTGGAAAGTCGCTGGTGGGGCGAGGGTGAAGTCAAGATGTACATCGATGGGGACGACCAGTATCCCACGTGGTGCAGCACCGGTGCCGAGGATTATTTCGGTGGCGCGTGGAGTTTCGCCGATTTCGACGAGCATGGGCGTATGCATGAGCAGACGTTCTGTGCGCCGTACGTCGGTTTCCCATTCTATTCGCAGCGTCTCGCCTCGCATCGCGAGAGCGCGTATTGGGATGTGAATACGCCGGTGACCCGTGGATTGTATCGCTGGCACATTCCCGATCCGATTTATTTCGAACATGATTTGCGTGTGGAATGGCAGCAGATCGGTACTGAGGAGGGCGGCAATTTCGAGCGTCAGGACGACGTCGCTTCCGTCGCGTACTGGTATCAGCTCGAGCCGCATACACCGTTCGACCCGATTGGCGATCGTCGCTTCCGTCAGCCCCGCTGATTTTTACCCCCGAACTTACGATTTTCGGTCTATCCGGTCGGTTCGGGGGTGTTGCGCTGTCTGCGCGACTTGCGTTCTGCGTCTGTACAGCCCGGGTTTTTAACCCGATTTTATGGGTTGTGCAGATGCAGGGTGCGGGTTGCGCAGGCGGGAAACGTGACTTGTGCAGATGAGGTTAGATGTCACGGCGTCTGCTGCGCTGATTATCGTGCGAACGTTCTGTGCATCCAAGAGACAGCCAGCTGCGGCCAGATCTGGGTACTCGGCTCAATGCCGTTGACGCCCTGCCATGCGGTTTCCGCAGTGCCCAACGACAGTCCATGCCCGCCTTGCGGGAATAGGTGCGCTTCGATGCTGACTCCGGCTTTCTTGCAAGCGTCGATCAGCATCAGTGTGTTTTCGTATGGCACGGTTTCGTCGGGAACGGTATGCCATGCGAAAACCGGCGGTGTTTTGGCGTCGATATGACGTTCGATCGACACGGATTCAAGTGCTTGTGAATCGTTGCGGCGTTCACCAAGCAGCGAATCGAAACTGCCGCGATGGGCGAGCGGGCCAGACGTGATCACCGGATAGGCGAGCATCAAACCATTCGGACGCACCGCATCCGGATCGTAACCATGAGCGACAAGAATATCGTCGCTGGTGGAGGTGGCGAGATTCGCAGCAAGATGACCACCTGCGGAAAAGCCAATCACGGCAATCGCATCCGGATCGACATGCCACTCGGCGGCATGCTCACGAATCATCGTCATCGCATCGGCAGCTTCCAACAGCGCAACTGGAAAAACGGAAGGCTTCACCGAATATCGCAGCACAAAAGCGTTGAAACCGGCCGCAAGAAACTGCATCGCAATAGGCTCCGCCTCACGATCCGACGTCATTTCGTAACCGCCGCCCGGAATCACAAGCACAGACGGACGCACACGGTCAGGAACGACTTCTTCGCTGTTATCAAGGCAATATCCGACGAATTTCGCTACGCTGCCGTCGATGCCGGAAATTTCATATTCGAAATATTTCATATATCCATCATAGGTGGAACACGGCGCACGTTATGCAGGAACTATTTGGTCCCGCTATTTTTCGTACCTTGTGATCCGTGGACGCAAATTGTGCAGTCGGGAGAGTGTGTCCTACTCGAGCAGCCAGTCGAGGATGTTGCGGTGTCGAATGTCTTGGTGGTCGCCGAGCCCGATGGTATCCAAGGTGAGCTGTGTGACGTAGAGGAGACCTCCATATGTGAGATACCGGTCGAACAGCGCATTGTCATTTGCTGTCGGTTGCAATGCATTTCGGTATTCCGAGAAAGACAACGGCAGCATCTTGAGCTCGACATATCGTCCGGTGAAATGGATGATTTTGCGTTTTTTCAGAATCGTCCGGTGAAATGGATGATTTTTGCGGAGTGGGTGAGTGATATAGACGTGCGATTGGGCAAATCGGAAGTAATGTTGCGATCATTCGACGGAATTCACGAATGTGTATGGCCGCTCACATGTCTGATACATTTTTCTCAGCTAATTGGCAGGAACACGCATTATTCCTCCAAGACTCGGGCGCTTATATAGAACATGTCAGCAGTTACGGCGGCTGGCGAGGTTCCTGAAGAACCCCATAACTGAACCCTTCTTCTCTCTTCTCTCTCAGCCGGCGGCCCTTCTCTCCGCCGGCTTTCTTCTTTTCTGAACACGATTCATGCGATTCGTGCGATTCGCGATTTATGTTTCGCGATTTTGCCGAAAAGAGTTGCAAGACAAACGGCCGACCATGCGTGAGTAATGCATGTTCGGCCGTTTGTGATGCTGGTGATTATGCGTGGTCGCGTGCAGGCATTCGTGATTCAGCAGCGCTCGTACGAGAACCTGCGCAGGCGTTCGAAGCATTCCACGCTTTCGTCAAGCCATGGCATGCCGATCACGAACACGTGGCCGAGCGTTTCGTGGCGGCGTGGCTTCGGGTCGAACAGTTCGAAATCGGCTCCCTTGCGGGCCAGTGCGGCAGCAAGCGCCAGATTGTCGGCCTCGAGGAAATCGTCGCCGCAGGTCACGATGAACAGTGGCGGCAGGTTGACGTTGAACGCCAGGCCTTCGGCGGTGAGGAACTTCGGGTCGGCGGCTTCGATGCCGTCGAAGAATTCGATGCCCAGCATCTGTTCGAGTCCGGTGCGGCGATTCGGATCGTAGCCTACGGTCAGTTCGCTTCCCATGGTTTCCAACGATGCGGAACTGTAGGCACCGCACACCGGAGCGGCACCGGCGAAACCAATGCCCGAAGGCTCATCCACGCCGAATGCGGCCGCGGCTTCGGCATTGTTTTCAATCGCCAACGTCAGCATGGTCAACGCGCCGCCTGCCGAATCGCCGGTGAGGAACACGGCGTTCGGATTAACCGGATAATCAGTCAAATGCGCCTTGATCCAACGCAATGCCGCCTGAACGTCCGCCAGCTGCCCCCTCAAATCGGTTTGCGGGGCCGGTCGGTAGTTCAGTGAGAATACGGCGAAGCCCGTTTCGGCCAGATGCACGTTGAAGTTGCGGTTCAATTCCTTATAACCGTAAGTGAAACCGCCGCCGTGTATATCGATGTACACCGGCAGCGTATGCCCGCAGCGCAGCACCGCATCGTGCGGCAGATACAGGTCGAGCAAATGCCCTCTGCACTGCCCGGCTTCCGTATCGTAGCCACCGTCAGGCAGGTATGGAATATCTTCGATTACGTCGATTGTGTCAGGTGTGTGCCACAGTTCGGAGCGCGGGGTGTCAACCGCGATCGCGCTGAAACGCATGTCGAGAATGCCGCGGACGCGCTCTTCGGAAAGGCCTTCGAGATCGCCGTCGGTTTCCGTCCAACGTTCCGCATGGTCGATCATCTCACGGGTGATGCCATATTTTGCCGCGCATTGTGCGCTGAGTTCCTCAATGGTCTGTGTGCTCGTCATCGACGCCGTCCTTTCATGATGTTCATGCGATTGCGGCCGTTCCGTCATCGGAATGCCGCACCTCGATATATCGTACCGGTTCGATATAGAAAGCGCTACTGCGATCACCCATATTCCTTTACGTCCAGAGCGAATTTATGTAACGGTACATGCGTTGATTTTATTGCGATTGCGACACGCCGAAATCACTCACGTTGCATCAAAAAACGGTTCGCATAGAATAAGTCGCGTTTGCGAATCCGAACAGGGGTTTCGACCGAGAGAGACGGCAACGGGACGCTCGACAAACGACGGACGTGAATCGTAACGGCAACGAATGGCCGTAAAAGCAACGCAAAAACGCAAAACCAACCCACGAAAACCCAAACAACCAGCAAACAATCCGAAGGAACGCTACGTATGTACGTCGATCCGAATCGTAATACAGAAGCAGGCAACCTTAAATGGATCCTGCCATACTGCAAACCCGACCTGCCACGAGTGGCCGGCGCGATAGTGCTGTTCTGCGTCAACAACACCATGGCGCTCATCATTCCGCTATTGTCAGGCCTCATCGTGGACCGTGTCATCGTGCAAGGCCAAGTCGACGAACTGACGCGACTGTGCATCATGATGATCGTGTTCACCATCGTGCGCGTCGCCTCGCGCTACGGCTACCAAATGTGGATGGAACGCTTCGGGCAGAACTCCGTATTCCGTCTCGTCAGCGACGAATACGAGAAACTGCACGAACTCGACTTCACCTATTTCAACCACACGCGTACCGGCGACATCATGAGCCGCATGACCTCCGACACCGATGCCATACGCCACGCGCTGAGCTGGGTGAGCTACCAGGTGCTTGACTGCGTGGTCATGTTCATTGGCGCGCTCGCCATGATGTTCACCATCGACTGGCGGCTCGCGCTCGCGCTCGCATGCGTCACGCCGTTCATTTTCATCCTTACGCGCGGACTCTCCACGCACGCAAGACCACTGTTCTTCGCCATCCGCAACTCGCTTGCCGAAATGAACTCAATGGTCGAAGAAAACATCGAAGGCAACCGCGTGGTCAAAGCGTTCGTGCGCGAACCGTATGAAACCGAAAAATTCGACAAACACAACGACGATTACATGCAACGCAACATGGACCAGGCCTACAACAGCCGCAAATACATGCCATGGCTCGACGGTCTCGGCTTCTCACTGCAGCTGATCACGCTTGGATTCGGCGGATTCCTGGTCATCACCGGGCGCATGACCCTCGGCAATCTCGTGGCGTTCAACTCCTACCTGTGGATGATCGACGGGCCGGTACGCCAATCCGGATGGCTGATCAACGACTGGCAGCGATTCAACGCATCCTGCATCAAAATCCGCAAACTGCTCACCGCTCAGTCACGTATTACGGAAAAGCCGGAAAATACGGAAAAACCGGGAGACAGCGCCGACGCGAATCACGCCAGCACAGCGGCTGCAACCGCTGCAACAACCAACACAACCCGCATCGCAGGCAGCATCGACTTCCAGCATGTCAGCTTCGCCTTCCCCGACGAACCGGACACCCTCGTGCTCGAAGACGTCGACTTCCATGTTCCGGCAGGCGCCAAACTCGGCATTCTCGGCGAAACCGGCGCGGGCAAATCCACCCTCGTCAACCTCATCTCCCGCTTCTACGACCCCACCGAAGGCCATGTGCTCATCGACGGCGTCGACGCGCGAGACTGGCCGCTCGCCACACTGCGCTCGCAAGTGTGCGTCGTGGCGCAAGACACGTTCCTGTTCTCCGACACTATCGGCGGCAACATCAGCTTCGGCGCGGGCGAACAACGCGAATACGACGAACAGTACATTCGCCGCATGGCCACCATCGCCGGCGCGGACGGCTTCATCCGCAGCATGCCGGAAGGCTACGATACCGTGGTCGGAGAGCGTGGCGTCGGCCTTTCCGGCGGCCAAAGACAGCGCCTGAGCCTCGCACGCGCGCTCGCCGACAATCCGTCGATCCTCATCATGGACGATACGACCAGCGCCGTCGACATGGAAACGGAAGCGGAAATCCAGCGCCATCTGCGCGAACTGGACGAACAGAAAACCATCGTCACCATCGCACACCGTATTTCATCGGTGAAAGATTCCGATCTGATCCTCGTGCTTGAGCATGGCCGCATTGTGGAGCGCGGCACGCATGACGAACTGGTGGCCGCGCACGGCCGATATTGGGAGATCTACTACAGGCAGCTCGGCTTGCAGGCGGGTCGTTCGCAAGGTTTCGAAGCGTAGGCGCGGGAAAGCAGGAAAGGGGGGAAAACCCATGGCAAAACGTAACACATACCGTGAAGATGAAGAGCTGGAAGAACAGATCAACCTGCATGATATTCTGCGCATCGGCGTCTATGTAAAGCCGTATATGTCGCGAATCATACGCATTCTTGCCGTCGTCGTCATGATGAGCTGCATTGCGGTAGTCGTGCCATATTTGACGAAAATCATGATTGACAGCGCGATTCCGTCGAAAAATCTCACCTTACTTGGTGAATTAACGGGGGTGATGGCCGTACTTATTGTGATGTATGAGTTTGGATTGCGTTATCGTACCGTCGAAATTACTCGAGTTGGTCAGCTCATGTTGAAAGATATGCGTCGCGATATTTTCACGCATATTCAGACGCTGCCGTTCAGCTATTTCGATTCGCGTCCGCACGGCAAAATCCTGATTCGCGTGGTCAATTATGTGAACACCCTTTCCGACACGTTGAGTTCCGGCCTGATCAATGTGATTTCCGACGTGTTCACGTTCCTGATCACGCTGGTGGTCATGTTTGTGGTCGATTGGCGGCTCGCGCTGTTCAGCCTTGTGCTTTTCCCGTTCCTGATCGCATGGGTGCTGATATTGCAACATTTCCAGCGCCGCGCGTACCAAGTGCTGTCGAACAAGCAGAGCAATCTCAACGCGTTCATCCACGAGTCGATCGCCGGCGTGAAAACCACGCAGACCTTCGCTCAGGAGACTGCGCAGTTCAAAACCTTCCAGGAGCAGCAGAACGACGTGCGCACTTCGTGGATGAAGGCTGTGCACATTCAGTTCCTCATGTGGCCGGGCATCCAGACCATTTCCGTCATGACGATCGCGTTCATCTACTATGTGGGCGTTACGGGCTTCGGCGCGGTGAACGTTTCCACCGGCGTGCTGATCGCGTTCGTCGGGTATGCGAATAATTTCTGGAATCCGGTGATCAGCATCGGCAATTTCTACAATCAGCTGATCACTTGTTCCGCGTATCTTGAGCGTATTTTCGAAACGCTTGACGTGCAGCCGGAGATTCGTAACGCGCCTGACGCGACTGAACTGCCGCAAATTGAAGGACGCGTCGATTTCAACGATGTAGTTTTCCGTTACGAGCCTGACGGTCGCAATATTCTCAATCTGGTTGATCTGCATGTTGAGCCAGGCAGCACCGTTGCGTTGGTTGGTCCGACCGGTGCCGGCAAAACCACGATTATCAATCTGCTGTCGCGTTTTTACGACGTTGCAGAAGGTTCGGTCACAATTGATGGTCATGATGTGCGTTCTGTCACATTGGAATCGTTGCGTCGGCAGATGGGCGTCATGCTGCAGGATACGTTCATTTTCTCCGGCAATGTGCGCGAGAACATTCGTTACGGCAAGTTGGATGCGACCGATGCTGAGATCGAAGCGGCCGCGAAGGCGGTGCGTGCGCACGAGTTCATTATGGATTTGCCGAACGGATACGACACGGTGGTGGAGGAGCGAGGTTCCACGCTTTCCGCTGGTCAACGTCAGCTGATTGCATTCGCCCGCGTGCTGCTGGCCGATCCGCGCATTCTGATTCTCGACGAGGCCACGTCGAATATCGATACACGTACCGAAGAGGCACTTCAGGCCGGATTGAACCATCTGCTGAAGGGGCGCACGAGCTTCATCATCGCGCACCGACTGTCCACCATCGAGAACGCGGACATGATCTGCTACATCGATCATGGGCAGATCATGGAGCAAGGCAACCACGCCGAGCTGCTCGCCAAGCGTGGCGCCTACTATCGCCTCTACGACTCCCAATACGCCATGATCAAGGTCTGAGCGGGGTAAATCCGCCAGGGATTGGAGGAATCACCCCGCTGAAGGCCTCTCTGGCGGGGTGATTCCTCCGGCTACGGGGTGAATTCGACCGCTCAGCTCTCAGCCTTTATACCCATAGTCCGGAATGCCGGCCCAGCGCTCGCGTAGCCAATGCGCGGCCATCTTGGGCTGGCGGTCGCGCGTCAGAATGCCCTTGCGATTGCCTTCCACGCGAATGATGCCCTGGAACGTCGCGAACTCGGCGAAATTCCACAGCTGCTCCCCAATGAACCATGGCCGTTTGTCGATTTCGGCGTTGATGCGCGCCAGCTCATACAGCGGACGAAAGTAGTCATACGCCTGCTGTGGACGTTCCCCGTCGCCATCCAATCCTGGCTCATTGGCGATCGACCACATCACTACGCACGGGTGGTTCTTGTCGCGCGCAATCATGCCTCGAATCGCCTCGTATGGAGTCTACTACTGGTTCGGCTCGCAACTGACCGGCTGGGACTGCAACAACAACATGGTCGTCACAGCCACCAACCTGTACGGCCCCTGGAGCGATTTCAGGCCATTCACGCCGGAGGGATCGCATACCTATCAGTCCCAGTGCCGGAATGAATTCTCCATCTTTACGCACGTCGTGCAGTTGGGACGGTATATGATTATGACGATAGAAATATTGGGATTTCAACGAAACTGCGATACAACGAGGTAGTGCCATGAAACTATTCGCCGTTGGCTACGAATCCCTCTGCCGCATCATCATGATGATCGTCGTTGTCAACGTCGCCTTCGTGGCGCATACGCTGCTCGGCCTGATGATGGTATTCGGTGTGGCCGTGCCCATCTTCGCCACCATGATGGCCGTCTACTCGTGGGGCCGACTGCCCGGCATGGACGTACATGTGCTCGAACCCATCGGACAAGACCAGAACGCCGGCCCTGCCGGTACGACAACCCCCGCACGGAAGGACAATCTCTCGTGACCGACATCCATAACCGCCACAGCCATCCAATCGCGCTGCGCGACGCCACCGTTACCGACCCGTTCTGGGCTGCCGAGCAGGAGCTCGTACGCACCGTGGTGATTCCATATCAGTGGAATGCGTTGAACGACAACGTTCCCGGTGCCGTCCCCAGCTACTGCATGCACAACTTCAAGGCCGCGGCCGCGCAGAATGCCGAGCATCACGAGCAGGGCAAGGCCTTCGTGCCGCCGAAATACACCTTCCGCGGCTTCGAGGCGCTGCCGGAAGACCCGGCCAATCCCGACCCGGACAAATTCTATGGACTCGTGTTCCAAGACACCGACTTCTCCAAGTGGATCGAAGCGGTCGGCTACTCGCTGACCCATCATCCCGACGCCGAACTCGAGGCCACAGCCGACGCGGCCATCGACATCGTGTGCGCGGCGCAGCTGGACAACGGCTACCTTGACACCTACTACATTCTCAACGGCATGGACCGCCACTTCACCAATCTGAAGGACCATCACGAACTGTACTGTTTCGGGCATCTGGTCGAAGGTGCGGTCGCCTACTACGAGGCCACGGGCAAACGTAAGCTACTTGATGCGGCCTGCCGTTTCGCCGATTACATCGATTCCCGATTTGGTACGGAAGAAGGCAGGCTGCACGGCTATCCGGGCCATGAGATCGCCGAAATGGCGCTGGTGAAGCTGGCTGCGGTAACCGGCGAGCCCCGTTACGCCGGCCTGGCCGAATACTTCGTACGGCAGCGTGGACAGCAACCACTGTACTTTGCGCTCGAAGATCGCCGCCGTGCCGAAGAGGACGGTCGCAACTACGAGCCACGTGAACAGAACTACGCCTACTATCAAGCCGACAAGCCGGTCACGGAACAAACGGAGGCGCTCGGTCATGCCGTGCGCGCCGCCTACTTCTACTCAGGCGTGGCCGACGTGGCGAGAATCACCGGGGAAGCAACACTGCTGGAATCCTGCGAGACGCTCTGGCGCAACATCGTCGACAGGAAACTGTATATCACCGGCGGCATCGGTGCCACGCATATGGGCGAGGCGTTCTCCTTCGACTACGATCTGCCGAACGACACCGCCTACTCGGAAAGCTGCGCTGCCATCGCTCTCGCGTTCTTTGCGCGCCGTATGCTTGAGATTCAGCCAAAATCCGAATATGCGGACGTCATGGAATCGGCCTTGTACAACACTACGCTGGCCGGCATGGCGCTCGATGGCAAAAGCTTCTTCTATGTGAATCCGTTGGAGGTCGTGCCCGAAGCCTGCCATCGCGACGAACGCAAGTTCCACGTCAAGCCGGTTCGTCAGAAGTGGTTCGGCTGCGCGTGCTGCCCACCGAACATCGCCCGCATGGTCGAAAGCGTGCAACAGTACGCCTACACGGTGGCCGACGATGCCTCCACGCTGTATGTGCACCTGTATATGGGTGGCGTGGTGTCCGCGAAACTCGGCGGTTCCGATGTCTCCCTCGAAGTGCGGGCCGGTATGCCGTGGAATGGCGCCGGCACCATCACCGTGACCCTTCCTTCCTCCGATGAGGGGCAGGTTCCGGAGTCCTTTGCCTTGGCCCTTCGCCTGCCTGCCTGGGCCGGTGGCGAGTCGGCCGCCGACTCCATCCATGCCACGGGTGAGAAGGATTCTCGCATTACACGCACCACCCGTGACGGCTACCTCTACCTCACCGGTACTTGGCGTGACGGTGACGTCATCGATTTCGACTTCCCCATGCCGGTCAGGATGATTGCGGCCAATCCTCTCGTACGCGAAGACGCAGGCAAGGTCGCCTTCATCCGCGGCCCGCTGGCCTACTGCGCGGAAGGCGCCGACAATGGCGACAATCTGCATCTGCTACATGCTGATGCCGAGACGATCGCCGCCGATCCGGACTCCGTCAAAGTCAACGAAATCACCTTCCATGCGCAGGCCGCCGCACAGGACGAACGAGGCTTGGGCGAAGTGGAACCGGTCGATCTGCCAATGGTCACGCTGACCATTCCCGCTTGGCGGGAGTCCTCGCAGGGCGCCGCCGACAAGTCGCTGTACGCACTGTGGCAGCCGGCACAACGTCAACCGACGGAAGTCACACTGATTCCGTATTTCGCATGGGCCAATCGTGGCGAAACCGAGATGACGGTGTTCCTGCGCAGCTGACGTTTGACGGCCAACATCCCGTTGGACGGCATACGAAATTCTGCGAGCAGTCCATACCCTCAGCGAAAACGAAAAGCGATGGTGTAGACTGCCCGCAGAATACGTAAACGGCAGTGATGAAAACGAGGATCAATATGGCCGATGGACGGCATGATGATGACTATGCACTTTCCGACGAGCAGAAGGCGGCCGTAGCCGAGCTTTCCCGATCCAACGTGTACGCGAAGCAGTCGAAATGGAAGACGCTACATGAGTTGCCGATGGCTGAAAAATGGCCGTATTTCAAGGAAAACTTTCTTTCCTATGCCGTCATCATCGCCGTTGTGGTCGTCATCGTCACCGCGTTCGGCGTTTCCTACCTCACCAAGGGGCCACGCGCCGAACTGAGCGTCGAAGGCATCAATATGGGCGGGTACTCCGACCAGCTCGACCGGCTCGGCTCCGACTTCGTCAAGGCGGAGAAGATCTCCGACAGCCGGCTGGTGCAAATGGACACGTCCATCTCCCTCGGTGATTCCGAAAATACGCAGGACGGTTCCGCACGTCTGCTCGCCATGGTCTCCGCCGGACAGATCAACATGATCGTTGCCGAAACCGATATTTTCGCCGAAGTCAATGATCGCGGCGACATCACCAAACCCGCGGAAGTGATGAGTGCCGCCGATCTTGAGCAGGTCAAGGATGCGCTGGTCGACGCCAAAGGCAATCCGGTTTCCGATGTGAACGACGCTGTCGGATTCGACTTGTCCCATTCGAAAACATGGACTTCCATGAAGGGACTGCCGAAAGAAGGGGTTATTCTCGGATTCAGCAATATTACGGAATCCAAGGATATGCCGATTCAATTCGTGGAATATCTGCAATTCGAGTAGGTATTTGCTGGTCTTCGAACGGTCATTTCAGTTGCTGAATATTTGCTGAGTGTGCGTAGACACGCACGTCGCGGTTGCCCCGTTTTCTGCTTAAGCTAGTGAGGGTACGTCAAACGATGCACGTCAATGGATAGGCGGCATTCGGAATTCGAAGGAGATGGCAATGGAGAACGGCAATATGACTCCCCTTGTTCCTCGGCAGGATGGGCGCCTTGAATGGGGCAATGGTGTTGTCTCCATGCTGTTTGACATTGCCGCCGATTCCCCCGTTCGCCTCTGCAACGTTGTAGGGCGCAACATGGTTCCGATCGATGGTCGCTTGTCTGACGATGGAAAGCCAGTGGTTGAAAAGGATCCGCGTCCGATTGTTGAGGTGTGTGCCGCCAATACCGGTTCGCAAGACAACCGACTGACGCTGATTGCCACAGTTGCCGGCAGCCAATTGCGATTCGTTTCCGCGCTTGCTTCCGAACCTGAACCGGGTTCCGCCGATCCGTTCCGTTTGGAGATCACGCAGTTCGCGTCGTATGCCGATCTTGAGCCGAAAGGTCGTGAATTCGAGCCGACCGCCAGTGAGCGCGATGCGGCTGCCTCTGCTGCGAATCCTGCGCCTGTAACGGTTTGTGCCGACCCGCATGAGGGTCTGGTGGTCACCTCCGTGTTCGAAGCGTTCCCGAATCTTTCCGCGGTGCGCACGCACACGCGCCTGCAGTCCGCCAAACAACTGCCGATTGAAGCGGTGTCATCGCTGAACCTGACCGTTCCCATGCGCGTCAACTGCGGCAAAGTCCATCGTTCGAATATTTTCTGGGGCGACGCTGCCTGGGCCGTGGAAAACGATTGGCGCGTCCGCCCGCTGCGAGACACCCAGGTGCGCAACCGCAACCAGAAAATCAATCCAGGCCAGTCCAGCTCGCGATTCGCCATGAGCTCCACCTCCACATGGAGCACAGGGGTGCATGAGCCGGCCGGCATTCTGCAGGTGGAAGGTTCGGTACGCCGCGCCCGCGATTTTTCCGTAATGTGGCAGATCGAGCATAACGGTCCGTGGGAGTGGGAAGTCGGCGAGGACGAGCCCGGTCTGCACGTCACTGCGTTCGGTCCGGAATATAAGGATCATGGTTGGTTCACCAATCTTGGTGAAGGCAATGATTTCGAGTCCGTTCCTGTGTCGTTTGCCATTGCCGCAGGCGATTGGCAGCAGGCTGTTGCCGAAATGACGTTGCAGCGTCGTGCGCTGCGCATTGCCAAGGCTCGTGAGTTGGGTCGTGTCGATCAGTTCGAGCATACGCAGGGTCTTGTGATCTACAACGATTACATGAATACGCTGTTCGGTGACCCTCGTATTGAGAAGGAACTGCCGCTGATTGAAGGTGCGGCAAGCGTTGGCGCGGATGTTTTCTGCATTGACGCCGGCTGGTACGACAGCACCGACGGCGGCTGGTGGGACATGGTCGGCGAATGGCAGGCTTCCGCCAATCGTTTTGGCGACGCCGGTCTGCGCGGTCTTGCCGACACGATTCGTGCTCATGGCATGGGCTTGGGACTGTGGCTCGAGCCTGAAGTGATCGGCGTGAAATCGCCGCTTGCGAGCACGTTGCCGGATTCCGCGTTCTTCCAGCGTCATGGTGTGCGCGTGTGCGATTCGGGTCGTTATCTGCTTGATTTCCGTTCTCCCGAAGCGCGAGAGCATGTTACGCGTACTGTTGATCGTTTGATTGACGATTTCGGTGCGGTGTTCTTCAAGTTCGACTACAACACCATTCCCGGCGTCGGCACTGATTTGAATGCCGAGTCCGTTGGCGATGGCCTGCTCGAGCATTGCCGCGCATATTTGGAATGGCTTGACGATCTGCGCCGCCGCCATCCGGAAGTGATGATCGAAAACTGCGGTTCCGGTGCCATGCGCGCCGATTACGCGCAGTTGTCCCGCTTGGATTTGCAGTCCACTTCCGACCAGTGCGATCCTCTGATTTATGCTGCGATTGCGGCTGGTGCAGGTATGACGATTCTGCCGGAACAGCAGGGTAATTGGGGCTACGCTCAGCAGGAGATGGATGATGAGACTGCTGTGTTCACGCTTGCTACGGGTGTGCTCGGCAGGCTGTATCTGTCTGGTTTCATCGATCGCATGACGGAGCCGCGTCTTTCGCTCGTTCGCGACGCTATCGCCTTACATCGTTGTGTACTTGCCGACCAGCAGCATATGGTGCCGTTCTGGCCGTCCGGACTCCCAGACTTCGACGGCGATTGGCTTGCCGTCGGCTTGCGTCATGTCGAAACGGATATGTGTGACGCGTATGTGTACGGCGAATCCGCTTGGAATGAGCAGGCTGCCGAGCAGAACGATCAGCAATCTCAGCCGGAAGATAAGCCCGACTACATCATCGTGTGGCGTCGCGGCGGCACACCGTCCGTGAACATGCCGTTGGATGCGGATCAAACCATCGAACAGGTGTTCCCGAATCCTGCCGAACCGGACCATGCGCCCAATGCCAAACCGTGGACTATCGAACGCATGGATCCGGAAACGGTTCGTCTGAACGCCGCCACCTCCAAGCAACCCTCCGCCCGCATCTTTGCCATTCGCCGCCGCGACTGATCGGGGCTGAGCCAACCAATCGCTGAAATGCCGTATTTCCGGCTATCGTGCGTTCCGCTGCAATCGGGCGCGGAACGCACGATAGCTATATGATCGCGGTCGTGGATTCACGTTCGACCAACTGATATCCGATGGTTGCGCGGCTCGGCGGCAGCACCGTGCCTGCATCATTGGAATTTCCGGCATTGCTGGAATTATCATTCACTTCGCCGCGTTCGATCCGTTCGACAATCATATCGACCGCGAATTTGGCAAGCTGGTCGAGATCCACTTGGATGGTGCTCAGCGAAGGGGTGGCGTAGGTTCCGGAAGTCACGCCGTCGAATCCGATCACCTTCACGTCTTGCGGCACATGGATGCCATAGTCGGCGAGGCCGCGAATCACGCCGAATGCGGCGAAATCATTGGCGCAGCACACTCCGTCGAACGCGATTGCGGGAATCTTGTCGGTCGTTTCGATCGATCTGCCCGTAATCTTGCCGCTTGCATCGTTGAAATCGGCGGTTCCGGCCGTGCCTGTTTCGCGGTCTCCAGCACCCGCGCCGGCTCCGCAGCCCGTCCTTCGCGCCGCCATGATCCGTTCGGCGATCGCGTGCCCGGCGGTAATGCCTTCGTCGGAGCGACCGCCTTCGAACACCATGGTTTCGTCATATGGCAATCCTGCGTCCAGCAACGCCGCGCACGCTCCTCGAAGTCGCAGTGCGAACGCATTCTGCGCATGCGCTAACTCGGCGCGCGGCACGAACGTATGCCCGACAATCGCAATATTCCGGCATCCCTGGGCGATCAGATACTGCATCGCAGCGCGTTCGCCCTCCTCGTTGGGAAAATTCACGGCATCCACGGTTGGCGTTTCCTCGCATGCGTCGAGCAGTACGAGAGGGCGCCCGCCGTTGAGTTTGGCGAGCGGTAGATTCGTGCCCAATCCGGTGGCATGCAGAATCTCACCGTCGAAGAGCTGCCCGGAGAACGGATTGCTGGTCAGAGCGTGTTCGGCCGCGTCCGGTGAATATTGGGTTTGCTCAATGAATGGCGTGAGTCCGCGTGATGTGATCTCGTGGCTCAAAGCTTGCGTCAGTTTCGAATAGAACGGCGAATCGAATTCGTTGACGATGATGTGAATAATGTTGCTGCGACCTGATTTGAGCATGCTGGCTGTCAGATTGATGCGATAGTCGAGTTTTTTCGCTGCTGCCAGCACTTTGGCTCGGGTCGATTCCTTGACGCCGGCTTTGCCGTGCAGCGCATTCGATGCGGTCATGGGGGAGACGCCGGCTTCCGCCGCCACGTCGCGCAATGTCGGTTTGCCGTTTGCCATGCACCGCTCCTTACAGCCAAGTTTTTCTGTAACGATATTATATATGATGATTTTCTGGTAATCGTTGAAATTTCAAAGAATCACCGATATCCTATCATGATTGTGATTTCTGAAATATGCTATAAAATGTGTAACGGTACATATCTGAAGTTTTCCAAGATGATGAAGTCGAACAAGTAAGTCAAGGATGACGTCAGATACTGTAAACGGCACGCTTTTCTAACGTTGTACAAGGAGAAGGCAATGGCGACTACCGAGGATCTGCCAAAAGTATGGCGACCGCCAATGGGCTGGAACAGCTGGGATTCCTACGGCACCACCGTCACTGAAAGCGAAGTGCTTGCCAACGCACGATTCATGGCGGAACACCTGAAAGACGCCGGCTGGGATACGATCGTCGTCGACATCGACTGGTACGACCCGACCGCCCGCGCACACGGTTACAATGCCAATGCGCCGCTGATCCTCGACGAATACGGACGTCAACTGCCCGACCCTGAACGATTCCCCAGCGCTGCAGACGGGCACGGTTTCGCACCGCTTGCCGAACAGATCCACGCCATGGGACTCAAATTTGGCGTACATATGATGCGAGGCATTCCGCGCTTGGCGGTCGACAACAATCTGCCGGTCAAAGGCACTCCATACACGGCGCAAGAGGTGGCGGACCTTAACCACGTGTGCAAGTGGAATCCAGACAATTATGGGCTGAACCATAACCACTCCGGAGCTCAAGCTTGGTATGACGAACAGCTCGACCTGTTCGCCTCATGGGGGCTTGACTTCCTCAAAGTCGACGACATGCAAACGCCATTCCACAGCGCGGAAATCGCCGCCTACCATAACGCCATCGCCAAAGCTGAAGCGAAATACGGTCGCAGCATCAGCCTGTCGCTCTCGCCGGGCGGTTGGGTGAGCACCGGCTACGCAGAATTTCTGCGAGACAGCGCGCAAATGTGGCGTATCAGCGACGATTTATGGGATCGTTGGGAAGACATCTACCAGCAATTCCCGCGTCTTGCGAGGTGGGCGCCGTTCCAGACCACCGGTCATTGGGCTGACGCCGACATGCTGCCGTTGGGGCATATTGGATTGCGGGCCGAACGTGGCGACGATCGCCAAAGCCGCCTCACCGAAGATGAAAGCCGCACGTTGCTTGCCCTCTGGTGCATGGGACGCAGCCCACTTATGGTAGGCGGCGACCTGCCGACCAGTACCAGCGAAACCATTGAACTGCTCGCCAATCCGGCATTGCGCGAAGTCACCGCAGGATCCACCAACAATCACGAAACCGTGTACGAACGCATCTTCGAACGTTGGGATGACGAAAACTCCTACCTTGGGGATCTCGTGGTGTGGGCCGCCGATGCGGCCGACTGGGCGGATGGCACTCCTTCCGCGCATTCGGGCGGACATTATGCAGCCATCTTCTGGACCGGCGATCGCGACTACGAACTGCCGGCAACCATCGAACTGCAATCCATCGTCGGATTAAGCCAACGCAACGATCCGTGGACGATTACCAATCTGTTTGACGACGAAACCAACGCAACTGGCGAAACTGATGTAATCGGCGCATGTATCGAAGGTGAGGGCGAAGATCGAGTCATCCGCGGAACCATACCAGCGCATGGCGTGCTCTGGTTCGCACTCGACCCGCGCTGACGGCAGCCAGCAGTCGCTATAAATCGCCATCAATCATCAAATTTCCAACAAAACTCAATAACAAACCACCAACCAAACACAACAAGGAATGCCATGACCGACACCATCATCGCAACCCTCAACAAGGCAGGTGTGCGCAACATCAGCACCGACCTGTGGGGCATCTTCTACGAAGACATCAGCTACTCCGGCGACGGCGGACTCAACGCCGACCTCGTACAGAACGGCGCATTCGAATACAATCGCGCCGACTCCTCCGACTGGAGCAACTACAGCTTCTGGCGCAAAATCGTGCCCGCCGGCTCCTTCGCAGCCTTCGACGTGCTCACCGACAATCCGGTAGCCGAAGAAAACCCGCACTATGCGTCCGTCGAAGTCGAACAGGCGCCGGCTTCGCTTGAAAATATCGGCTGGGACGGCATGGTCTTCCGTGCCGGCGAAACCTACGATTTCTCCGCATGGATGCGTATTTCCAGCAATTGCGAAGCTTCCGCACTTCCCGTCACCGTCGCTCTGATTGACGACGATGGAAATGCGATTGCAGAACAAGATATCACCGTCGATTCCAACGATTGGCGTAAGCAAGAGGTTTCGCTGACGGTTTCCGGTGAAAGCAATGCCATCGTTGTACATGAAGGCGCTTTGCGACTCACCTTCACCACGGAAGGTACCATTGATCTTGATTTCGTTACCCTCGAACCACGCACCACCTACAACGGGCTCAAGCATTTCCGTCCCGATTTGGTCAAGGCGCTCGCCGATCTGCAGCCGCGCTTCATGCGCTTCCCGGGCGGCTGCATCACCCACGGTCTTGGCATGGATAACATGTACCACTGGGATCGCACCATCGGTGATGTTGAGCATCGGCCGCACAATTTCAACCTGTGGGGCTACCACCAGTCGTTCCGTATCGGCTACTACGAATACTTGTGCCTGTGCGAAACCATTGGCGCGAAGCCGCTGCCGGTGCTGCCCGCCGCCGTGAGCTGCCAGAACACCAGTCAGGGCCCGGTGCCGATCGCGCAGAAAGACATGCCGGCATACATCGATGAAGTGCTGCATTTGGTCGAATTCTGCAATGGTGATGCCGCGACCACCGAATGGGGTGCCAAGCGTGCCGCCATGGGTCATCCGGAACCGTTCAACCTTGAATATTTGGGCATCGGCAACGAAGATCTCATCGATGACGTGTTCAGGAACCGCTTCCAGCAGATCTTCGACGCGGTCAAGGCCACCTACCCGGATATTGTTGTGGTTGGCACGGTCGGTCCGGCTCCGAGCGGTCCCGACTACGAGGCTGGTTGGCAGTATGCGCGTGAAGCCGGAGTTCCCATCGTTGACGAGCATTCCTATCAGTCCTCCAGCTGGTGGTTCCACAATCTCGACCACTACGACACCACGGATCGTGAGGGCCCGAAGGTGTACTTGGGCGAGTATGGTTCGTGGAACACGCAGCTGATCAACGGTCTTTCCGAAGCGGCGTTCATGGGTCGCATGGAATTGAACGGCGATGCCGTGGTCATGTCTTCGTATGCGCCGCTGTTTGCCAAGAACGGACATCACAGCTGGAATCCTGATCTGATCTACTTCGACAACGAACGTACCTACCTGCCGTACAGCTACTGGGTGCAGCAGATGTATGCCACCACCACGTCCGATACCGCATGGCCGGTCGCGGTGGAAGGCAAGACCACGCTGCGTCGCGAACTGCCACCAACCGTTGGCCTGCGCTTGGAAGGTGCCGCTCACGCCGACATCACCAACTTCAGCGTTGACACCGCTGATGGCCGCCATATCGATCTTGAGGACTGCCATTACGCAGGCAATGGTCCGATGAACACGAGCCTCAACATTGACTCTGACGCCTACACCATCAACGCCACCATCACCTACTATCAGGGTCGTTGGGGCTTGCAGCTGGTGCACGGCGACATCAACGGCAAGAACCACAACATCACCTCCTTCGGTCGTGCTTTCGAAATCAAGGTGGTGCGCGACGGTACCGCCTACAATCTTGACGGCACCGAATGGTCCATGGACGAAGTGTTCCCCGGAACCGTGTGGCAGGTGCGCATCGAAGTGGCCGATCGCGGCGAAAGCATGAAGCTGTATATCGATGGAGAGCTTGTTGCGCAGGGTGTTGAGAAGCCGGAAGAGCCCCGCCGTACCGTCACCGTGGCTCGCAATGATGCTGAAGGCGTCACCTACGTGCGTATCGTCAACGCGCTCGACGCTGAAGCCGAGATTGATCTGAACCAAGTGCTTGAAGAGCTTGGTGTTTCCGCGGAATCCCGCGCTTCGGCAACCGCCACCGTGCTCGCCGGAACCGACCCGTACGCCGGTGAAATCGGCAAGGCTTCGCCAACCGTTCCGGTTGAAACCGCAATCGACCTAACCAGCGGCGCCTACACCGCCCCCTCCTGGTCCTTCACCACCCTCACCCTCCATGACTAATCGCGGAAAGCGTTTCAGCGCTACGTCGCAAAACATATGGAGGTGCGTTGGTTAATCCCGCTGCCATCGATGAATAACGCGGCTTCCGAAGCAAGACTGCCATCGAGCGTAGGCTGGAGGCATGAGCAAACACCATCGTGACCGCAGCTGGGCGCCAGCACCGCAACCACTTCCCGAGAACGCGCACGTCATCGACAACCACACGCATGTGGCGTCCGTCGTGCCGTTCTCGCGGGCCATGAGCCACGAAGCGCAAGAAAAAGGACAGCCGGAAGTCCCCGTATACAGCGTCGACGAACTGCTGAACCAAGCGCAACAAGTCGGAGTCGAAGGCGTCATCGACTGCGGATGCGAACTGCCGAACCTCATGACGGCCATCGACATGGCACGCGAACACCCCCAAACCGTGCATGCGGCCATCGCCATACACCCCAACGAATCCGTGCTCCACGGTCACCGCGGGGTGCCGGGCCCAGACGGGTTGCCGCTCAAATACAAGCCATGGCACGACACCAGCTTCGAAGACGCCATGGCCGAAGTGCACCGCCTCGCCACCGCCTACCCCAACCAGGTTGTGGCCATCGGCGAGACGGGCATGGACCTCTTCCGCACCGGAGAAGCCGCCAAAGAACTGCAGCGAGAAGCCTTCCGCGCGCACATCGCGCTCGCGAAAGAACTGAACCTGCCCATGCAGATCCATGATCGCGATTCACATAAGGAAGTCATCGAAACGCTGCTGGCGGACGGCGCTCCCGAACGGACCGTGTTCCACAGCTATTCCGGTGATGCCGAAATGGGTGAGATCGCACGTGAAAACGGTTGGTATCTCAGCCTTTCGGGCACATCCAGCTATAAGGGCAACGATGGTATTCGCGAGTCGGCGCGCATTGTCGGATTGAGCCATGTCATGGTCGAAACAGATGCCCCCTACCTAAGTCCGATGCCGTATCGGGGCCGCACCAACGCGCCATACATGATCCCCTACACCCTGCAGTCGTTGGCGAATTATCTCGATAAACCGCTGACGGAAGTCGCGCAGGCAACGCGAAAGACCACGCGCGAAGTGTACGGAATCTGAACAAATTCCGAAAATCGACAGGACGGAAACGATTTATCCGAAAATAAGAGAGAGTAAGAGAAAGACAAGAGGTAAAATAAGAAAAAAACCCACAGGAAGTTTACTTCGTGCGAGATCAAGAATCGCAAGAAACAATGTGAAGATTTGACAAGACTTCGTAAGGCTCCTAACGTGCCTTTTTGCGTTTATTTTGGGGAGTGGGTTGGAAGGCCCGCCACTTGGAGGTAGCGTTATGGCTAACGAGCCAAACGAGGATGAGCCGCTGTTTCACGCAGCCACATACACGCAGGCGCCGAAGGTTTCGCACAAGGTGCTGACTAAGGAAGAGCGACAGGTGCTGATCAAGCAGCACGAGGAGAAACAGCAGGAGGCCGCCAAACTTGACCAGGTGGCCAGCAAGGGTCCCGTCGGTCGTTGGTGGAGCCGTCTGCAATCCGGTCCAAACAGAATCACGCCCGCCATGGCGATCGTGGCGTTGGGCGTGGTATATGGCGATATCGGCACCTCGCCGCTGTACACCATGCAGACGTTCCTCAACGGGCAGGGCGGACTTGCGCATGCCGACCGCGAAGCCGTGCTCGGCGTGCTTTCGTTGGTGTTCTGGTCAATCACGCTTATTACCACCGTCAAATACGTGCTGATTGCCATGCGTATCGACAACAAGGGCGAAGGCGGCATTTTCGCGCTGTACTCGTTGGTTCGAAAGTACGGTGCATGGCTTGCGATTCCTGCCATGCTCGGCGGCGCCGCGTTCCTCGCCGATTCCGTACTCACCCCGGCTGTGTCCATCAGCTCGGCAGTGGAAGGCTTGGAGACGCTACCAGCTTTTGAAAAACTTTTCACTGAAAACAAGCAGCTGACCCTGATGATCACCGCGGCCATCATTCTGATGCTGTTCTCTGTGCAGTCGCGTGGCACCGAGCGTATCGGCAAGGCGTTCGGTTCGGTCGTGCTTGTCTGGTTCTCGTTCCTGGCGGTTGTCGGCTTGGCGAACCTCAGTCAGTATTGGAGCGTGTTCGCGGCGCTCAACCCCGTGTACGGTGTCAGATTCCTGTTCAGCAGCCATAATGCCGCCGGGCTTGCCATCATGGGTACGGTGTTCCTGTCAACCACCGGTGCCGAAGCGCTTTATTCCGACATGGGTCATGTTGGCCGTGGCAACATCTATTTCACGTGGCCGTTCATCAAAATCGCGCTTGTGCTCTGTTATTTCGGCCAAGGCGCATGGATGCTCAATCATTGGGATGATTCGGCTTACATCCGCACGCACGGTTTGAACCCGTTCTTCGAAATGATGACGCCCAGCGTGCGTTACGTGGCCGTCGTGCTTTCCGTGGTCGCGGGCGTTATCGCATCGCAGGCGTTGATCACCGGCGCGTTCACGATGGTGTCTGAAGCCACCCATCTGAACTGGATGCCGCATCTTCAGGTCCGTTACCCGGCCCGTACCCGCGGTCAGCTGTACATTCCTGTGGTCAATGCGGTGCTTTGCGTTTCCACGCTGTTGGTTTTGGCGCTATTCCGTGATTCCGAGCATATTTCCGCGGCGTATGGCCTGGCGTTGACCATCACCATGATCACCACCACCATTCTGCTCGCCGTCTACATCTGGCATTCGGGGCGTCGTCTCGGAGCGGTCGTATTCACCGTGCTGTTCCTTGCGATCCAATTCATGTTCTTCTTCGCTTCCATGGCGAAGTTCCTGCATGGTGGTTGGTTCACGATGCTGCTTACCTTCGCGATTCTGCTGGTTATGTACACGTGGAACGAAGGCACGAAGCTGGAACGTGCGCAGCGTCGCCATATGCAGCCCGCCGAATGCTTACCGGTGCTGAAGCGGTTGCATGATGACGATACGATTCCGTATTTTGCCGACAATATCGTCTACCTCACGTCGGATCTGGAGACGAAGCGTATCGATACCGATATCTTCTTCTCGATTTTCGCCGACCATCCAAAACGTGCCCGCGCTTGGTGGGCTGTTTCCGTCGAGACTGCCGATGAGCCGTTCACCCGCGAGTATTCGGTTGAGAATTTCGGTACGGATTATATGTTCCGTGTTCGCATTCGGCTTGGTTTCAAGGTTTCTCAGTCGATTCCAGCTTACATTCATCAGATCATGAACGATTTGTCGAAGTCGGGGGATCTGCCGAGGCAGGAAAGCCGCTATCCGAAGCTTGATGCTGATCCGAATATCGGTCCGATTCGATATGTGCTGATACACAAGGCGCTTATGCCTGAGTCGAAGGTGTCGCAGCGTGGCGCGATTTCTTTGGAGGTCAAGTATGCGATTCGTCATTTTGCGGGATCTCCGGTCAAATGGTTCGGCCTTGCGCCTTACAATCCGCTGATTGAGATACAGCCGCTGTTCCTCGCGACTCAGCGTCCTCCGCGGCTAAAGCGTGTGTGAAACAAGCCGTGAAACGGGCTGTGCGATGATGGTGATCATATTCGCCATTATCGCGCAGCCCGTTTTCGTAGGGCATTTTGTAGATTTTGCATGGTCTTATCTCGAAGAATCGTTGGAATCACGCTGTTTTTCGCACGCTATAAGCAATGTCGATAGCCATATGTGCGCGTTGCATTACAAGCCCTGTAGAGTAATCAACCATGTGCAGATTACTTGGATTCGCGGCAGCCGGAAGCAACACCAGTCTCAATGGCGTGCTCGGCATGCAGGCCGTACGCGATTTCCGGAATCTGAGCGAAATCCACAACGATGGCTGGGGCTCCGCGCTGGTCACCGTGCCGAGCGAGTCGCCGTACCTGCGTGACGGTGGCGCTTCCACCCCGGAAACCGGCACCGCCGTCTACAAGAACACGATCGCAGCCCGACATGATCCGATTTTCGACGAGCTTGCGAACACTCCGGCTCGTGGAGGCCTGTGGCACCTGCGTTTGGCCAGCTCGAACCTGCCGTTGATTCTCGAGAACCAGCAGCCGTTCTACGCCAACGGATTGAGCTTCATCCACAATGGCGATATTTCCGACGATCAGGGTCGCAACATCATCACCAACCGCGCGTTCCCGGTCGATCCCAACATCGTGCAGTCCACTGGCGGCCGTTCCGATTCCGCCATTTTCTTCGCAGTGATCCTGCAGTACATCGGTTTTGGTTTCGCACTCGACGAGGCGGTCGCGCAGGCGGTGCGCGAACTGCGCAAAAGCTATCCGAAGTCCAGCTACAACTGCATGATCCAGAGCCAAGACCAATTCGTCGCTCTGTGCGCGGCCGGTCGTGAGGTCACGTCCAAGCGCATTGTGGAAATCTATGACCAGTACGGCCGTGGCGACCAGGCGCATGACTATCGTGTGATGCGCTATCGTACGCTCGGTGAATCCGAAGCGGATCAGGCTGCAGGCCAGCCGAAGGGCGTGGTTGTGGCCAGCTCCGGTTTCGATCAGTGTGCCGAAGATGGCTGGACTCGTTTGGAAAACAATCAGATGATCGTTGCTTCCAACCGTACCGGCGCATTCCGCGTGCGTTCCATCTGAAATCCGTAATCTGAAATCCGTATTTCGGAATTTTTCGGCTGAAACTTTCATCGGGGATTTCCAGTTTTTTTCGACCGGATTCAGCATGCGGCAATCGTCATACAGCGCCTAAGATAGGCGGTATGACAACCGGATATATTCCTACACTCGCCCAAGTTGACGAACTGCATCGAAAAATCGCGCAATCGCAAGCCGCATACGATTTGATTCACGGACATTGCGTAGTCGTCGCCGACATCGCACGTCGCATGGCACGCAGGCAGAATGCACTGTTCACCCGCCGCTGCACACTACCGGACGATGCCCCTGAAAAAGCGGGCGATTTCGGCCTTAGGCTTACGCAAGACGGCAATGGAAGCGAATCGTTCGGTATGCTTCGCATCCCCTCCATTCCATCATCGGACGGGCTTACGGGTGGGACCGTTCCGCCGAGGCTGATCGACGAGCATCTGGTGGTGATCGGTGGTCTGCTGCATGATATCGGCACGTATTTTCTGCTCAAGCAAGACGGTTCCGACGGTGGACCGCTGAAATTCGACGGTCCGAATTACGTGCGGCATGGGCTTAAAGGCTACGAATATTTGTTGAATGAGGGTGTTGACGAGTCTATCGCGCAGTTCGCGCGCAACCACACCGGTGTGGGACTCACCAAAGAAGCGGTGGAATCGCAAGGATTGCCATTGCCTCCGGCCGACTATGTGCCCATGAATCTTGAGCAGGAAGTGGTGATGGTGGCCGACAAGTACAACAGCAAGTCGATTCCGCCGAAGTTCCTGACGGCCGAAGCCTATGCGCGCAAGGCGGCCCGTTTCGGCGAAAGTAACAGGCGCGAATGGCTGCGGCTGCTCGAACGATACGGCGTGCTTGACGTCACGCCGCTCGCCGAGCAGTACCACATGCGTATCGTCGAGTAGGGCAGACCGTTTCCAGAACACGCAAGCCCTTTGGAATTTGGCTAAAACCAGAATTCCAAAGGGCTTGCCTATGGGCGCACGAAAGAGTCTATGTTCGTGCGCCCGTTGCACTAGGCGGCTAGTCGAGTTCCACGCTGTGCTCCATCGCATCGGCGATCTCCGGATTGGTGGTCACCACGATGATGGCGCGCCTGCGATCGGCATCGCGCTTGAACTTCTTCAACAGATCCAACACCACGGCCGCATCGTCGGCATCCAATCCAGCGGTCGGCTCGTCGGCGATGATCACTTCAGCCTCGCAGCTCAGCGCACGAGCGATGGCCACGCGGCGCTGGTTCAGTTCGCTTACTTCGCCGACTGCCAGGCCGGACGTCACTTCGTCGAAGCCCACGCGCTTGAGCAGTTCGCGGGCGATCACAGGCTTCGGCTTGAGGAAGTTGCGGTTCGACGCATCCATGGCGTACAGTACATTGCTTTCCGCGTCGAGATCGGGGCGGAAAGCGAAACGTTGCGGAATGAATCCGATGCGGTGTCCCAACATTTCGACCGGTTCGACGTCGCTCAGGTTGGTGCTTTTGTGCATCACGTTGCCGCGGTCCGTGCGTACCATGCCGACCATGGTGGCCAGCAACGCCTGATGCTGTTCGCGATCCTCCGCGTCCACGAGCACCGCATGCGTGGCGCCCGCATGGAACGACAGCGACAGGTCGTCGAGAATATTGCGGCCGGTCTTGCGATTGGTCACGGTCACATGATCGAGCGCGAACGTCGGATTCGCTTTGAAGAAAAACGCATCCTTCTTGCGATGATGCTTGATTTCGCGGTCGAGCTGTGAGGAGACGCTGGTTGCGGAATCGGCTTTCACCATTTCATGCGATTCCAGCACGGTCGGTTCGTCGGAAGAACGCAAGGCAAGCGTTTCCCTCATCTGATTCGCATTGTTGGCGACCACATCCGAACCATCCGCAGTATCAGCAGCAGTTGCAGCGTCATCTGCAACTTCGGTGGTATCTGCATTATCTGCAGATACCACAGCATCGCCGTCGGCAGCTACTGCAGTATCGCCATCGTTTACATCGTCGGAAATTTCCGCGCCGTCAGTTGCGGCAATTTCGATATCTGCATTGTCATCGTCGTATACCACCGCAAAATCGATGGATTCAATGGAATCAGCGGAAGATGCGTCAGCTGCAATATCGTCAGTCGCAACATCATCGACGGTCTCGTTTGATGCGGTCTCGACAGTCTCGTCGACCACGGTCTCGTCGAGGTTCTCGTTCTTATCATTCATGTTGTCGCTCATGCCTTCACCTCCGAGCGTTCCTCAAACAGTTGGTTCAGGTTGAAGCAGGCCACGCGCGCGAATGCCACGATGCCAAGCACCAGGCATGCGCCCAAGCCGTACCAGATCACGTTCCACACCGAAGCGGACGTCATCGACACAGCCTGCCCGCCGGCCCATGCGGTGCCGATCGGCTTCGCCAACAGCGCGCCCGCAACCAAACCGACAATCCAACCCGGAACCGTCATCATGAACGTTTCCAGCATGAACTGCCATCCCAAACGGCCCTTGGTCACACCTGTGATCATCGCCATGCCGATCTCATCGCGGCGGCCGCCAATCGCAGCACATGCAATCAATGCCAGCAAAGCGATGCCACCGACAATCGTCACGGCAATCAGCATGATGCGCGCTGCCGAAGCGGCGGAATCAAGCGGCTCGATCGACTTCTTGTAAGCGGTAAGCGACGGCGAGGTGATCTCGTACGTCTTCGTGTCCAACTTGGCCTTCTTCACCAAGCGCACGAACGTGTTGTAGGTGGAAGGATTCGCCAGCGAGAAGATGATATTCAGATTCGGAATGGCCCATCCCGTGGCCTCCGTCGTGTCAAGCCCGTTCTTGGCGAAGTTGATATACGTCGTGTAGATCACGTTCTCACGATTGTCCTTTGCGTATTTCGCGTCGGAACCGTTGCCCTCAGGCACGTCGCTGTCGTATTCGTAAATGCCGCGCACGGTGAACGTGTATGTGTCGGAAGCCTTCGACGGATTGCCGACCGTCACCTTGTCTCCGACCTTGAGATTGTTCTTATCGGCCAGCGCCTGCGAAATGAGCACGCCGTCGCTCTGCGTCTTATAGCTCAGATGCTTGCCTTTGACTACCTTGTAGTAGCCGTAGTCGTTGATTTTCGCGGCGTCCAACGTATAGAACGCCTGCAGGGTCAGGTTGCCGCCGGTCTTGTCTTCGCTGGTGTCGTTTTTCGCGGCGATCGCCTGCAACGACTTGCTTTCGCGCACCGGCACCGATGTTGCCAACGTGTAATTGAAGGTCACGTTGTTGCTCTGTGCGGCCGTTGCATACGTGCTGTACTTTTCCCACGTCAAATACTTGTCGGTATAGCTGGAATCGGCACCGTCGCGCTTGGCTTGTGTTTGCGCGTTCGGCCGAATCACCGCCGTGGCTTTTTGCGACTGGTATGTTTCATTATTGGCGGTGTCGTCGGCTCGAATCACTGCCAAGTCCACGGCAGCCGAGAAAGACACCAGTAGTGCGAGTAGGGCGATCAGCGCGGTGCGCCATTTGACGCGACCAAGCGCCGCCCATGCGTTCTTGAGAACGAACATGCGGTACTTCTCCAGTTCTCTGTTATAGCGCGCCGGCGCATGCCGACGTCAGCGTTGGCCGGGACGCGCGCTCCGCAGCAAGGCAGGCCCGTAGCGCATGATGCGTCCCGTGCAATCATCTTGTGCTTCCAACGTGATTGTTTTCTTGCGCAACACTGTTATACCCCTGCATGAAGTCTGAATGATTCCTGAAAAGTGATTCCAGAGAATAAGCGTTGAGCATGGTTGCGGCACTCGCTACGATGGAATCGATGACTTCCGAACAGATTACGAATACCGGTTCCGTGTCGGGCGATTGTGGCTCGGCTCAGGCTCGTGCGCGAACTCATGTGCAGGCTTATGTGCAGACTCAGACTCGGCAGAATGGCTCGGCCAAGGATGGTTCGGCTACGAATGGTCCAGCCAGGAATGATTCGGCCAAGGGCGGTCCGTCCGGGCAGAAACATGGCCTGCAGCGGTGCCACGCGATGCTGCGTCCTGCATCGCGTCACGCGTTATTGCCGTGGCTTACGTCGATTATCGGCGTCGCGTCCGCACTATGCCTGGTGATTGCGTGGTTCCCCTCCACGGTGTGGAATACGCCGATCGTCAGCAGCGATGCCCCCGCGCATTACTATTTCATTCACCGTCTGCTTGACGAGGGATTGGGGGCGGCTCTGCATTTGTGGCCGCATGATTCGTTTTATCCGCCGTTGTTTCACATCTGTGCTTACCTTGTGATTAAGATCGCGGCGCTGTTCGGCGTGCAATGTTCGATCTACGCGGCATTCAATATCACGTGGATCATTGCTTCGGGCGTGATTTTCCCTGCCGGAATGCTGGTATTATGCAGGTATTTCCTGCAACGTTGGAATCGCGGTAATCCAATTTCCAATCCAATTTCACGTATTTCTCAAGCATCGTCTACGCCTGAATCGTCGTCCGTATCTGAATCGTCGAATGTTTCAAATCAGCAGGTATCGTCAGCTGTGAATCGGCAATATAACGTCACTTTCGACGCTACTTTCGTTCTGCGGAATCTGATTGGACTGTTCGTGCCCGTGCTTGCCGTCAGCTCGGTGTGCCACCCGTACGGACTGCTGAATGCCGGTCCGCTGATCGCATTCGGTTTCGCCACGTCGCTGCTGCCGTTCCTCATCGCCGCCACATTGCGCTTGTTCGATGCGATCGCCGCGCGCGAGCATATAGCAAAATGGCTTGCGATCGCTGCTGTCGCAGGCGTGGTTTGCCTCGTTGCGCACCCGCGTATCGCATTCACGTATGCTCTGATTCTGGTGCCGTTCATTGTGCTGCGCTTGCCGTGGAAGCTGATTCTTGGCGCGTTCATTGCCATGTGCGTCGGTGCGGTGGCGTTTGTGGCGTTGATGCTGACGTCGTTCAAATCGGACCGTTGGGCGAATCCCGCTTCCTGGTTCCATAGCCATCAGCCGTCCAAGAATTTGTGGGAGTCGATTTCGTTCTGTCTCACGGATGGGCTTGACGGTTTTCCTGCGATTCTGTTCGCACTGTTGCTGATTGCGGGAACTGCGGCCGCTTTCGTTTGCGCTTCCCGCCGCGCGGCTGCGCGTGCTTCGGATTCGTTTTCGTCGGCTGCTTCCACTGTGGTTCCCGTGGCTTCTGCTGATGTCGATGTTGATGCTTCGACTTCTGATATTGCGGTTTCCGCCGCTGATTCCCCGGTTTCCGTTTCCTGTCCGCCACCTGCGTCGCACTCCAACGCCACTGATGCCGCGTCCGCGTCGTCCGAATCATCTCGACTTCGTCGCAACGATCGCCTGCGTGACGTGATTGCGTTGACGGCCGCATTCCTGCTGGTCGCGCTGGTGTATGTGTGCACGGTCACGCTGGTCGGCGCGTTGCCGAATATCATCAGCGCTCCGTGGTATCGCGATGAAAACCGTATTATGACCATGCTTCCGCTGGTCGCGCTGCCGCTGCTTGTCATTGGAATCAACGCTCTTGCCGAATGCGTTTCCGCGTGCGCCGCATCCGCTTCTTTCGCTCCTTCTGCATCTTCCTTTTCCACGAAGAATAGTGCTTCTTCCGTTCCTTCCCTTTCTTCTGCGTCTGCTGTTTCTTCCGTGAAGAACGCTTCTTTCGCTTCCAATTGGATCGTCCTAATCGCCGTATTCCTTGTGATTGCGATACTTGCGGTTTCCGCGCAGATCGTATGCCCATCGCGTTCCGCGGCTCGCGACACGATCATCGCGCATTCCAGTCTGAACCAAAGCGACCCCAACGAGCAGCTCACCGAGCAGAAGATCGCTGTGCTGCGCAAGGTCACGGAACGTACGGGCACCCAGGCCACCATCATTTCCGATCCGTTGAACGGTTCGATGTATGCGGAGACGCTGTTCAACGCGAACATGCTGTATCCGATCATCAATGCGCGCACCGATGTGCCATCCGCTCCATTCGGCAAAGTGGAGACCGCGTTTGCTTCCGGCGATGCGCAGCAGGTGCTCGGCACGGTATGTCCGCTGACCGACGCTCCGGAATATTTCCTTACGATGGGCGACCAGGCGCAGAGTCTGCAGTCATTCCCGTATCGCGCCCAGTACGATTCCTTCCACAATGAGGAATTGATTGATACGTATGTGGATGGCGGCACGTTGGTGAAGGTTGCCGATTATTCGCAGTATGGCCAGGGCTGGGCGCTCTACCGTTTCGGTTGCACCGATTAATCGATTTTTGGCTGCGCTGCCTTGTTCTGCCGTCGCTTGCACGCGCATATGCAAAACCGCACTTTCGATCAGTTGGGATCTGAATGTGTTCAGGACAACGATCGGCGGTGCGGTTTCGTTTATCTGCTTTCTTCTGTTTCTCCTATTTCAGCTTTCGGCTGGGAGGTTTTCTCGGATGGGTTGGCTTGGGGGATGGGCCGTAAACGGATAGTGTGGTTGCGACACGCCCGGATGTTGGTTTGCGGTGAGGTGTTTCAGGGTTTTTCCGACGGTCTTTCGCTACGCGATGGCGTCCGCAGCCCGTTTTTCCCGTGTTTTCGACACGCCGATGCTTTCCAGTGTTTGCAAGGGTCCGCGTCTTGTTTCGTCATGCCCGATTTGCGTGGAATGGGATTGTGCTGTAGGTTTATCTCTTGCTGCCGCTCGGCGAGTGGTTCCCCGGTTGGGGTGCCTCGAGGCGGGTGAGCGGT
>OLRQ01000510.1_pt1 | contig 40279 bp, 40 predicted proteins | sample 1671971 | NCBI WGS metagenome assembly OLRQ01 (sample SAMEA3136631, study PRJEB25190) | human gut metagenome | biome: human gut; feature: human-associated habitat; material: faeces | place: Austria | collected 2013
GGCGTTTTGTGTTGAATATAAAATGAGCTGCCGCACGTTAGTGCGACAGCCCCTTAAGAAAAAAATGTAAAAACAATATGTATTAGACGTAAGCAGAAACCTTGCCATGATAATATACATATGCATGGTTGGCTAATACTTCTTCCGGTTTGACAATGCTATTACTGCTGTTGACACTTTTTATCATTTCTGAAAGTTCTTCTGGCGACATAGCCTTATCTCCCGGTATGACTATGACCTCGCAGAGGCTTGATGGAATGATAAAGAAAAACCCTCCAAAAATATCTGAGAGTTCATCTAGTACTCCTTCGTAGAATATTGAGGCCCCTGACGTTTTCATGCTTGTGGTGAGAGCATACATTCCAGGTACACTTATCACATCACTGATTTTCTGAGTGTTGATATCAATAATATTACTGCTAGGAAATCCAAAAAGCAGGCTTCTTGCATCGGTGATAGATAGTGGAAGTAGCTGCGGAGAAGAAATTTTTGCCTGCTGCATAACATCTTCTCTTGCTACTCCCCAGTCTTTCAGCATATGATAGTCAATCAGGGTACTTGCAATCCCATTATTGCTTACATTAACGCAAATTCGCGGGGTAATAGCCAGGTCATCAATCGTATCGTAAATTTTATCTTTTAGATACTCTTTGTGAAGCTCTGTATTGTACAGTGAAAGAATCAGTCTGTCTTTAACCCAGTCCCATGAATGTATTTTATCTGCGATATCATTCAGTTCTGCAGGAAGTTCGCTTTCCAAATCACTGATGATACTATCAACGACATCATCAAGGAGTGGAGGTTTGCCCTTTGAAAGCATTTCCATATAGTGGTTGTAGATAAACTCAATCTTGACAGACGCTGTAACCCTTAATTTAGAGCCTGCTTTTTTAACCTTTTTTCTTACCAGGCGATGCTCAGGGCCACGAGTTCCGCTCCAGGTCACAATTTCTGTGTCGTATCCTTTTTCTTTCAGAAGAGAAATGACGATGTTTTCGAATGTTTCGAGAGTAATATTTGTTTCTACCATTTTTTTTTATCTCCTTTCTTATTGAAAAAATATTGTTTCGTAATTAATATGTATGATTTCAGTGAAGACAAAACAAAGAGCCTCCTCCGATTTTTCGGCGGAGACTCAGGTACTTAAGTCACCTCGCTCTTTTTCTTTTCTTTTTCGTACATTTCTTTCAGTGCTTTCCAGTACTTACCCCTATATTTCAACCACTATTTTCTACATACAATATGCCGAAATTTTTGTCATAAACAGCAATTTTTGCGCATTTTCTTTTTATATATTTTTCTGCATTTTATATGTGCAAATATTTTTAACAGGAAAGGAATTAAAAAAATGGTAGAAAAAATCAAAGCAGAAACAAGCGAAGAAAGAGAAGCAGCAGCAAAATACCTTCAGGAGGAGTTAAATTTTAGACTCAAGAGTCTTGAAGGAAAGCCTGATGCGCTGTGTCAGGCTTATCAGGTAGCTATCCGTGCTCTTCGTCCTGAATTGAAGCATTACGTTGTTACGATTGCGTCTTCAAAAATCCGCAATTCGCAAGCAAAAATCCAGGGAAACTGGCGGAATGTTTATGGTGATGTTATTTTTGACGAATTCCCGGCGCAGTCCATGGACGAGGCCAAAGAAACGTTTAAAAAAAGATATCCGTCTATGGTACTTGAGGATGTACAGATTATGGAGTATGTGCTTCCGATTTAACTTTTTCAGCTATTTAAGTCGTCCGTTTCTACGGACGGCTTTTTTTAATTGTTGTTTTTTTGCATATTAGATACGAAACATATTCTACAAAAACGAAAGGAGCAATTAACATGGAAAGATGTTTAACGCCAGAAGAGAAAAAAGAAAAAAAAGCCGCCATTAAATACTTGCGTGAGGAACTAAAAGAACGTTTGGAGTACCTGAACGGAGAGCCGGACAATCTTTGCAAGGCTTATCAGGCAATTATTGACTCAATGCAGCATCAGCTTGAAGTACGAGATATCATCAAAGAAACTCATGATTTTCTTGGTAATGAGAAAATTGGATTTGAGACGTTAATTCGTGCATTTAATTTCTTTTCTGACATGACACAAGAAGAAAAAGATGCAGTGATTGATGCGTATAAAAACAACGAATTTAATAATCATGGATGGTATTAACTTGCTAGCAAAGTCGTTACTGGACTTTGAACATCAGTCACAACTTGAGCCGTTCTTGCGGCTCTTTTTTGTTGTCTTGTTTTCCTGCATATTAGATATGAAAGATATTTTGCAAGCACGAAAGGAGAAATTAATATGGAAAAATGTTTAACACAGACAGAAAGACAGGAAAAGAAAACTGCCGTTAGATATCTTCGCGGAGAGTTAAAAGAACGCCTGGACTATCTGAACGGCGAGCCAGACAACCTCTGCAAGGCATATCAGGCAATCATTGAATCTATGCAGTGCCAGATTGGAGCGAAAGATGTAGTTAAGGAAACTCACAGTGTTCTTCGCGCCGAGCAAATCAGCTTTAAGGCCATGCTTCGGATATTTAATTTCTTTTCTGAATTAACTCCAGACGAAAGAAACATAGTGATTGAAGCCTCTGAAAATGGTGAATTTGATGGTACCGGATGGTAATGTATTCACTCTTTTTTTTGCTTTGTCGTTTTTCAGCATCTTAGATATAAAGGCCAGAATTCCTGACAGCAAAAAAAGAAAGAAACAACGGACACCCGTTGCTTCTTTCTTTTTTTTAGCGCTTAGTGCATTCTTGTATATTTATTGAAAATTTCGTCTTTAGCATTTTGTATCCGCCTGTTCTCATCATCACTAATGACCGCCGCATGCACTGCAGCCGCCACAGCCACTACAACCCAAAGCCACATACTGTACACCTCCTGCTTTCGCTATATTATATTTTTTTAAGTGTTCCTTTTCCTCCCCTTTTTGCTTTCGCCAGTTTAGAGAATGGAATCTGTTTTTTGTTCTTTAAGGTTAATATCAATTCAGCCGGCTGCTGCTCTTCTGCAGGCAGGTTGTCACCTTTCGCTGCCGCCGTTTCATCTACAGGCATTTCTTTCCCGCCTGCCAGCATTGCTTCCAGCATCATGTTTACACTTCCGGCATCATCTTTATTCTTTTCCTCGCTATTCTCTCCCGCCGGCGTCTCTTCGTCTCCAGTTTCAGCCACCTTCTTTACATCCTCCTGCCATACAAAGAACACATCACTCAGTTTTTCACCGTCCTTCATCGCGATACCGGCAACCGTTCCAGCACCTCGTTTCTTCTCCGGGATGTCTGCCGCAGCAAACCGCAAGAACCTTCCGGCTTCACTTACAAGCACGATTTCAGGCTCACTTTTCTCTACTTTCACAAAATTCGTGCATACCTCGCCGTCTTTCAGCTTGATGTATTTGGTATTTTTTGATTTTACGTTAAATTCAATACCAGGCAGTTTCTTTACGCCGCCCAAATTAGTTACCATAATATAATTATTGACAACCTTTTCGCATGCCATATCTTTCATCGCTTCAGCATACAGAATAAGGTCTGTCGTAGTATCCAGCGTTGAAACATTATCAACCGGAATACTCTTGTCCCTAAACTTGCCAAATGGAATCTTATTTGCTGGCACGGTATGCATGATTCCGTTTTCTGTAATGAACACAACCTTATCATCGCTCATCACCGGGATGACCCATTTGCTCTCAGAGTCTGCTGCTTCCTTGTTTTTTTCATAGACCGTATCACTCACAGCCCTGACATATCCAAATTTGTCCATCAGCACAACTTCTTTAAAAGCCTTCGGTGCTTCTTTTTTTATTACCGCTTTTGCGATATTTTTAATGCTTGTTTTTCTCGGCTGCCCATACTCCTTGATGATACGTTCTAAATCATCTTTGATTACTTTTTTCATATACTTTTTATCACTCAGGATTTTTGTATATTTTTCAATATTCTTTTTGGTCTTTTCATTTTCTTTTTTTAATGCTTCCAATTCCAGACCAATCAGACGTGAAAGACGCATATCCAGGATTGCGTCAGCCTGCATTTCTGTGAAATCAAAGGTCTTTGCAATCTTCTTGTCTTCCGCGATGCGGTATTTAACATTATCAACCTTACCTGTCATTAAGCATTCTTTTGCTTCTGCTTTTGTTTTGCTGCCCCTGATTGTCTCAATCACGGCATCCAAAACATCAATCGCTTTGATTAAACCTTCCTGCACTTCTGCTTTTTCTTTTTCTTTTGTAAGCATTGTTGTGTATTTTCGCTGGTTTACATCAAATAAGAAGTTGATGTGGTATTCCAATGCAGATTTTAAGGAAAGGGTTTCCGGGCGACCGTCAGCGATTGCGAGCATGTTGACACCAAAGGTGTCTTCCAGTTTCGTTTTGCTAAGCAGGATTGTCTTAATTTTTTCTGCGTCTTCTTCTGATACGTTTTTCTTTAAGTCCAGAACAATTTTAATGCCTTCTTTTGATGACTGGTTGGAAATATCCACGATGTCCGGAATCTGTTTTGAATCAACTAACAATGCCACATCATTTAAGAAGTTTGCAATGCCGGCTCCAATCATTGTGTATGGAATTTCTGTAATGACAAGACGGTTTGACTGCCTGTTCTTTTCATGCACCACCCTGCCCTGCACCCTGATTTTTCCGGTTCCGGTCTTGTAAATCTCCAAAAGGTCATCGCTGTTTGCGACAATACCGCCGGTCGGGAAATCCGGGCCTTTCACGAATTCCATCAATTCTTCGATGCTGGCGTCCGGTGAATCCATTAAATATTCTTCTGCCTTCAATACTTCCACCAGGTTATGAGACGGTGTTGAAGTGGTCATACCGACAGCGATACCTTCAGAACCGTTGATTAAGAAGTTTGGAATCTTTGCGGGCAGCACTTCCGGCTCTTTTTCTGTCTCGTCATAGTTCGGGACATAATCCACAACTTTTTTGTCCAGGTCAGCAAGGTAATTTTCCTGTGCAATCTTCTGCAGTCTTGCTTCCGTATATCGTGAAGCAGCGGCACCGTCACCCTCAATAGAGCCAAAATTACCATGACCGTCAACAAGCGGGATTTCACGCTTAAAATCCTGCGCCATCACTACCATTGCGTCATAAATGGATGAGTCTCCGTGCGGGTGGAATTTACCCATTGTATCACCGACGATACGAGCTGATTTTCTGTATGGCTTGTTGTAATCCAAGCCTAGTTCTGCACCCATATCATACAAGATACGGCGCTGTACCGGTTTAAGACCATCACGGATATCCGGAACTGCTCTTGCGATAATTACACTCATTGCATAGTCAATATATGACTGTTTCATAATATCTGAATATTCCTGCTTTATGATTTTCTCCTCAGCAGGTTCAAAAAGGCTTAACTGTCCGTCGTTTGAATCTTTTTTGCGCATATTTTTCTCCTTGACTTTAGTTTTCTTTCTTGTAATATGCCGAAAAAATTAAAACAGGACAAATTTTGCGAAAAAAAATAAAGAGATGCGTTTTGCATCTCTTTGTATGTGCTGTTAGCTATATTGATAACTCAGCCTTACGTCTTCGTTTGTCAAGCCTCGCAGAGGCTGAGTGTAGTGCATGAACTGGGATTCAGACCCGCGTGCAAAGTTAAAACCGGAACCTTTGACCCGCGGACAGTTTTTGGTCGGCCGGGGATTCCCCGTTCTCCGTTAAATCTTTATATTTCTTTTTTGTTTTTCACTTTTTTCGCCTCAATTACGACTTCTTCCTCTCCTCGTCTGCTGAAGAAAGCGAGAACATCTTTCTTGTTTGCAATTCCTTCCAAAACATATCCATCTCCAAAACGTCTGGAAAACCAGTCGGCTTTGCTTAAGTCTCTCGTCCAGGACATTCCGTCAGGATTTCTTCCAGGCGTTACGCCACGGTAAATCGTAAATGTCTCCGGCAAGTCTTTATATACTTCGTATTCATAGTCATGCATCAGCGCTTGTTTGTCGGCGATTCTAAACCACTTTGCAGATAATGACACCGGCACGTTCACATCGCCATTCGGGTTCTCTTCTTCTGTCCAGAACTTTCCAAGTAACATGCTGAAATCTGGCAATGATAGACTTTCTTTTGCAAATTTAAGAAATGTCAGGTAATAAGAATTTCTTACAACGTACGCACATTTTATCAATTTGTCTATACTGTTAATTTTTTCTTCCATTTTACTTACTACTTCTTCTAATCCATCCGGTGTCATAATATCAACAATCTTTCCGTTTACACTTGAAAAACCCGTCTCAAATATCGGATGCTGTACAACAATCGGTGAAAGTTCGGTCTCTTCTACCGGCATATGAAGAAAATCTTTCAATATATTTTTAATTTCTGTTAGGTCAGTTTCTTTTTTCATCTATTTTCCCTTTTTGACGTTTTGCCATCCCGGATTGGCCACAGTAAAATTAGTGGCTTGCTTTATTTTTTTTGTATTTTACCACACAAAACAGATATTCGCAATTTTTTTACAAAAGAAAATACCGGGATTTAAATCCCGGTATTGTAAAACATGATTATTTTTTTTCTTCTCCAAACACAGCCTTAAACTCCTCTTCCGTCAGCGCCCTGCTGCAGGTGTATACATACCTCGGCTTGGCAAGTTTAAGTTTGCCGTATGGCTTTTTCGGGTCTACCGGCTCGGCGCAGAAATAATTTTCTCCGCGGGAAAAGGCTTCTGCTGCCCATGTCGTCAGGTCAGTTCGGCGATACAATCTCGGTTTACCATTCTCTTCTGCTGAATAGATATTAACACAGTCCTTCCGGAAGCATTTTTTTAAGTCTTCTTTCGTCCGTACTTTTCTTTTTCCGGCCCGAAGCTCTAAGCCATCAAGGATATCCTGAATTCTTTTTGAGAATTGCTTAGTTTCGCTCATTTTTTCTCCTTTCTAGGCCATGTCAGCATCATTTCCGTTCTGGTCTACAAGACGGAAACCATCATGACAATATCCGGTTTCATCAGACATCCAGTCGGAAATCTCATCCGGGTCTGTCATGCCTTCAGGAATAATCATCTCTGTTGGAAGTGATTCCAAAATTTCGCAGGCCTCATCGTCCATTTCATCAATGTCGTCATCAGTCACATCCCATTTAATATTCACAGCCTTAAGCATTTTTTTTCTCCTCTCTTTCTTTACGGTAAGCTCTGAAATATCCGTCCAGTTCTCCTGCTGGCACAAATTCCATCTCAACGACAACTGTAAGCCCTTTTTCAATTCCCTCATCCGGCATAGTCCACTCTTCGGATGCAATGACGTCTTCGCTATCGTAGTAAGAATCGCCGTCAAGCGGAATTATTTTTCCATCTGCCACCTTAAAGCAGCCGCAGAATTCGCCATCAATATTATTGCCGGTTGCCGGCGGGGAATCCCGTTTCTCGTCATATCCACGATAAGAGACGTAATCAAAATTTTTACCGGCGATAATATCACCAATTGTAGGATAAGGCTTTGTGTATTTTTTTAACATTCCTTTTTCCTCCTTTCTTCAGCCAAACCAAACAGGCATTCTCTCAGTTCGCTGCCATCAAAGAACTTTTTGTGAACCCTCCCCGCCTAATCCGCCTTCGCGAATATAGACGGGGCTTCCAAACTCCGCATGAACTTTCGTTCATGCCTGCTACTTTAGGTAGGAGTGGATACCTGACCACAGATACAGCGCAAACTCAGTGGCTCTGTCGCGCGGCATCGCCTTTGGCCGGAGCTTCAGGCTTTACCTTGGATGCGCAGAGTACCGCATAAGCGTTAATTAGTGTGGCCAGGCAGCAGCTGGTCCGTCTGTTGAGTTCTGGGACTTTGGCCAGGACTAACAACTCTTCCTTTGCAGAAAGAGATTTAAGGAGTACACGGATAAAGAACCGTGCACCAATATTTTTAGATGCGGAAAGGTCGCAGTTGTAGACCTTACCGGTTGTAAATTTACATAATTCATAAGTATTAAATCCTGCATCTTTGCCGCGGAGAACTTTTCCGGAGCCGTCAAATGCAAGACGTGATGTATTTACAGCGCAGATATAAGAAACACGGATTCCGTTTCTGGCAGCAAGCGCTTCAACGCGGTGCTGGATATCACGTTTCCTCCATAAGGAAAGCTTCTGTTTGTTTCCTCTCCTCTTTTTCTTCATATTGAGGTGTTCAAAAACAATAACGTTCGCTTTGGATTCCATGGCGAATCTGACAATCTCCGCAGCTGTTTTAATGGCGATTGTCTCATTATAGTTATTTGCCAGTCTCCAAAGCCTTGGTGTCTTATGATTACCATTCTGCTGTGCTTTTTTGATAGCATTCAGCAACCCATACATACGGTCTTTTTCTACAGGATGGTTGATGAATCGCTGTCCTGTGACAGTTCCGTCTTTATGTACTACTGAACACACTGCGTCTGTATTGATGCCCAAATCTACTCCAATCACCGTCTCGACTTCCTTATCTTTCTTAAACTTCGGAAACTTAGAGTTTGCCATTTCGTAAGAAATACGGAGTTCATATCGGTGATTACGTTTTACAAGAACAGGGGCAGAAGCTTTCCATGCTTTCATATGACTATAAGCATACATGAAATCACAATCACGTATCACAAAAGTTTCCCAAATCCAGTCCTTACCATTATATAATTTCAGGCTTACGATATTTGTTTCTTCGCTGTTAAGGAATGTATTATTTCTGTAAAAGCACGGCATTGTGTTCTGATTTCGGTTCAGATATGGTCTGCAGCCATGCTTTCCTCCATTCTCCCAATTCTGCAACTGAGAGCGGTAAGACAGCATCAGTCCGATTGAAGTATTGATTGCATCGCGTCTGAGATAACTCGGAAATTTGTAAAATTCCTTATCGAAACGTTTATATACAGCATCATTATTCTCCGTGGAATGGATTAAACGTTCCATTTTCTGCTGTCTTCTCTGCTGTGCTGAAATAATAACTTTTCCATCATCGCCTGTTATACTTTCAAGAGATTTCAATTCGTCAAAATGACGTATTGCAATGTCAGAGATATAATGTACGGCATTGCGGTATATTTTAATTGTCTTGTCGAAAATATGATAGGCTTCTGTGATTTTTAATCCATATGATACTGTTGCCATACATTGGCACCTCCTTGCCTTAAAATTTCTTACATACATATATAATATGCAGGATTTTTAAAAGTTTTGTCGTTTTTTGCGAAAAAAATGCAAAGTTTATTTTGCCAGTTTCTCGTAACAGCACTTACCCCGCCTAAACGTCAGACATGACATTTTTAGATGTCTGACGCTATAGACGTGGTATGCGTGCATGGCTATTCTAGTTTTTTATCAACAACAACTACAAGCTCTTTTTCAAACGGCTCTGAGAAGAATAATACCGGCTCGGCTTCGTCATATGTTTTATCGTCTGAAACGATTTTGCCGTTCTCAACTTTAAACCATCCTATGACGCTTCCGATTTTGTTTTCTGTTGCTTTTGGAATATCATTTTCGACATCATACCCGCAATACACTACGACACGGTAGTCCTTCCCGGCAATCAGGTCTCCGATTGTCATCGTTGAATCAACTTTTGTATACATTTTTTGACCCCTTTCTTATTATATTTTTACAAAGACAATATGCTGGATTTTTGTAAAGAAAAAAAGGACAGCCAAAGGCTGTCCTATAATTTGAACGTGCTAGATTTTTTGTCTATCTCGTCAAGTATATATGACCGTAATACTGTCACATCATTATATTTCTCTTCGTCAAGCTTCTTCAGTATTTTTCTCAGCGCCGTATCAGTAAAGACTCCGTCTTTGATAAAGCCAATTATTACCTGATTCCAGTCTGATTCATTCAATAATGCATCAGATAAGAACAGAGTTGCGTTTCTGGTAATATACGCCTTTGTCTTTGTGTCTGGATACATCTTCCGCTGTTCTATCGCCGCAGACCGGGCGATTGCATCTTCACTATAAGAATACATTGCTGGGGGTGTTCTATTGTCATTTGATTCAGCCAAACGACATATAGCTCTTGCCGCTGACGATATTTCGGTTAACATCTTCGGCATGATGATTACTGGCAGCCCTTCAATCTCAAGCTTCCAGATATTACAGCAATGACAGATACAGAGATTGCCGCCTCTTAATCCAATCTTGGCAATACCTGACCAGTACATATTTTCCATAACATTTTTTGGCATATAAATGTATGAGGCATTTGGGAAAGCGGCAGCGCCTATATTCTGCACTGTTGGCGGTATGTGTATTTCATACATATCTGACTGGCCAGCACAGGATGCAAAGCCTTTTGAGGTGCCAACTGTGTCGAACGCGCTGGGGCCGATTGTCCTTAATCCTTCAGGTAGTTTGATTTCATTCAGAGAGGTGTTACAGAATGCGCCGCCTCCGATGTCTTTTAGCTTTGTAGGGAAAACGAAACGGTTCAAAGCCCTGCAGTCAAAAAAGGCATAACCTCTGATTTCTTCCACATTTTTTCCACCTTCTATTTCTTTCAGATTCCAAGACTGAGAAAACGAATATTTATCAATGATTTTTATGGAATCAGAAAGAATAACTTTATCAAATTTGCAGTTTCGGCATGCTTCCATAGATATCGTCTTTGTACCGTCTGGAATAATAAGCGTTCCTTCTTTACCTTTCGGGCAAAGATAAAGATTCTCTCCACTGCCTGAATATAACAGGCCATCTATAGTGCAGAACCTGCTGTCAGGAGAGATAATCTCAAAATTCTCAACTGTCTGTAATGCAGCATTGCGAAGTAGTTCCTTCACATAGTTAACAGTCCAATCAGTTTGTGAGTCTTTGATTATAAGTTCCTTGATTGGTTTGTCAACAGTAATCTGAAAGTGTTTATAGCGTACTATGAAAAAACGTTTCAGGTCTTTGAATGTGTTTACGGTCAGCGTTCTGCCGTCTTTAGATATTTCAACACTTTTGTTCATTTTTTTGCTCCCTTCTTTTTGTGTTGCTTGTGTTGCAAATTTAATATGCCGGAAGCAGAAAGAAAAAGAAACAGGGCTGACGCCCTGCTTCTTAGATACGAAATGTGTTTTGTGGATAGTTGCTTATGGAGTTGAGGATATATGTTTTCAGTACAGTCAGATTTTGAGTGTCTTCAACTTTCTCAACTTCTTTAAGCAGGCGCTTCAATGCAGTATCCGTAAATACCTTATCATTGATAAGGCCGACCATAAGTTCTTCTCCGTTTTTAACTAACGGATTACAGATGATATTCTGGAATATTATTGAAATATTTCTTGTAATAAACCGTTTAAGATTCGTATTCGGGTATTTTCTGCATTGCTCTAATGCGGCAGTCAAGCCAGTTGCGCTCTGGCTGTATCTGTATATTTCCGGAGGCATAGTATCTTCTGAAAGCATGAATTTATTGATTTCATCTGATACCGCATCAAGCTTTGAGCGGTCTATGCCTTTCGGCATGATGATATCAGGCTTGCCATCAATTTTAAGCCTCCACATATTACACGGATAGCAATGCTGAAGATTACCGCTTCTGAGGCATGCATTTATCAGCTTTCGGTTTACAAATGGGGTATGAACATTAGCCGCATTTGAAAACGCTCCTGGTTCAACATACTTTATTGATGCTGGAATGTTAATGTTATACATGTCATCAGGACCAACATCAGCGTTTTTGCCATTATGCAGGGCCGCAGTGTTAAAAGCATTTCTTCCTACGCGCCAAATGCTGTCTGGAAGGTCTATTTCTGTCAATGTGGTGTTCATGAAAGCGCTGTCTCCAACTTCTTCTATTGCGCTTCCAAGTTCAAAATGTTTTAGCCTTTGACAATTTAGAAATGCGCAATTGTAGATTTTTCTTATTCCTTTTCCGCCTTCCACTCTTTCCAGATTTGTATTGCGATAGCATGCAAACGCACCGATTGATTCAACTGCATCCGGCAACATCAGCACTGAAAAGCTGCAGGCTAAGCATGCTATATCAGAAATGTTTTTTGTTTCATCTGGAATTACGAGCACACCTTTTCTTCCTCGTGGGCAGAACAGCAGATGTTCTTTGTCTCCTGAATATAGCAGGCCGTCAACGGTACAGAAATATTTATCAGGCTTGCTTATACTGATTGTTTCTAATCTCCTCAGAGGCTGTTTGTCTAGTAACTGCTTTATTTCGTGAGACTTCATATTGCATTTTGCTTCATTAACAACCAATTTTGTCACAGAATCAGGAAAGTCTCTTTGCGAAGATTCCAATGCGTGAATATATTTTTTCAACGCAGTAAACGTTTCTACTGTCAAAGTATCTTCAATCACTTCAGCCCAGTTTTCGTCAGTTATGTTCAAAATCATATCGTCTCTTCCTTTCTTTATTGTTTTTTCATATACAATATGCCATTTTTTAACAAAAGAAAAAGCCTCCAAAAAAAGAGGCTTAAAAAACAGTCTTATGCGAACGTCGCACACTGGAAAAATCCGATATGAGACTCCCAATCAAAACCATCCGGCACGTATGCCGCAAGTTTTTCCTTGAACTCCTTGACGATTTCTTCAGTGGATTTATATCCTTCATCTCCAAGCAAATCCTGTGGGCGCGTGGACTTATCTGTGTAGATAATGTAAGAACCATCTTTCACATCCACAAACTTACCACAGGCTGGTTCTTTGAACGAATAGAGCACTCCGCCAGAGTATTCTTCTTCGCAGTATTCTACGCAATTGAATAACTCTTTCTTATGCTCGGCAGCATTCCTTTCGTTTACACATGACTCCAGGGAATGGAAATCTTCAAGCAGACTCTGTCTGTATGCAGAACGCAGGAAGTAAAAAGAGTCGCTTCCATATTCTGAAATCGTACAATCGATAAAGTCAATATCTCTATCGGTTACACCATCCTTCCTGTATGTTTCCAAAAGATATCTCGTGAAAAAATCCTTTGCTTCTTCTTTAGGGATAATCAATGCTGTTCCGCTTGTTGCGCTCCAGTATCCTGACATACTATCGTCTCCTTTCTTACTCTTCGTTGTTATTCGGTGCTATTGTAATTTCTCCTTCAGTATCAAGTACTTCCGAATCACAGATATACTCTGCATTTTTCGGGAAAGGCATATTCTTCCAGTTCTTTTCCAGGTAAGCGACAGCCTCCTCACGGGTTGTAATATCGTCCGGAATATCAGTTGTTACCTGGCCGCAAACCTGGTAAATCACGTTGTAAGTTACTTTCGACATATTTTTGTCTCCTTTCTTGTTGTCTCGTTTTTTTATACGCTCTTAATATGCTGAAATTTTTACACCGCAAAAAACAAATCAATTGTCATTTGCCGACAAAAATGATATAATTATAGTATACAAATCCACCAACTGAACACCGCCCGGTCCTGCCAATCGTTAAGAGAGATATTCCACCGGGTTTTCGGCATTACCAAAAAGTACTGGCCAACCATGCATCCGAAATGTGCGGCGACTCTGGCAGACAAAGACGGGAAAAATTTGCTAATGTTTAAAGGAAGAACGGAAGTTACCACACGCACAAGTGGGAGGATTTACGAAAAGAAAGAGGCCGCAGAAATGCGGTCTCTAATTTTTTTAATTAACATCATTCACATCAAACACAATCCCCCTGCAATACACCTCACCGGCATCCATCACATAAAATGTCTCATGTGGAATTTTTGTCTCATAAGCCCATGGAATCACAACGCCATTTTCATCCTCAGCCTCACACCATAAGGCATTAATAACGTTTTGGGTCTTATCTTCTTCTACTCCGTTTTTGGAAAAATAGACTTTTCCGCCATCGAAACAGTCGCCTTCGCTATAGATAGCGCCATCAAATTCCATCAGGTCATCGGAAGCCCCCGTCACAATCACAAATCCGTTTTCTTTCGCGATTCCAATATCCTCTTTTGAGAAAATCGGATATCCATTGTACTCTGTTCCGTTCAGTCTTTCAGCAAATTCTTTTAAAGTCATATTTTTGACCTCCTGTTTTTGTTTTTTTGTACATTTCCAATATGCAGAAATTTTTTAAATTCTTTTGTTATCTTTAGGTGCTTTTACATCTATTTTTTCGAATTTTTTTTTAAAGCTGACCACAGCATCACGACCGGCGGAAGAATTTCTTTTTCATCGTCGGTCAGGCCTTTTGGCAGGTTCTCCAAGAAGGAATCGCACTCCTCAAAAATCGCCTGTAGTCTGTCGTTAAGCGAGTCTACTCTCGCTTCTGTCTGTCGTTCTCCATAAACGAAAATTTTCTCGTCGTCGTTAAGTTCAAGGTCTTTAGCGTCAGGCTGGACAAGGCATCCAAAATTCCATACTTGAATTTCTCCCGGCTTGATAGTCTGCTCCATTTCGTTTTTGGCGATAATGGTGCATTCCTCATCGGATGCGTTTTTGATGTAAAGATAATCTGAGTTATAGATTGCGAAATAATCTTTACTAAAATCAATATTATCTGAAATGCTCTTCGGTGCCATGTCTATGCCATGCATATCTGCATATCCAAAGCGTTCCTCATCAAATTTAAGGATAGCAGCCGCTAAATCATTATAAGTTTCAACGGATTCCAGCATGTGATAAACGAATTTTCCGTTGCATGACGGGTACATATCACCGTTGAACTGTGTTGACATCCAATTTGCTGTGTTTGTAATTAATATAAAATTTCCTCGTGTCATAACTTTTACCTCCTAGTGTTCTTTTGCTGCATTTAATATGCTGAATTTTTTGGAGGGAGGAATTTTTTTGCGAAAAAAATCCGGAGAGCAAAGTTCTCTCCGGTCTGTAAATGTATAAGTTTTAGTTTTTACTTCTTGTTTTCCGCCGTGTTATCTTTCGTTGTGAACATCTTTCCGTCTTCATCAACCTTCACTTCCGTAAATCCAACAAAATCAACGTAAAAGAATCTATCGCCATTCGGAAGATGCATCACCAGAACATCTGAAATGCTCATAGAGCGCCCTTTTCTGTCCAAAATTACGCCATTATGCTCCATGTAGAGCCGTTCACACTCTTTGTTTACATTAAAGTTCTTATCGAATTCAAAAATTCCACGGTAAACTTTGTTGTAATCAGAAAGTTTCGGAGAATGACGTTTCATTGTTGATTCAAACGGGCAGAATACGTAATCAGCGTCAGTCTGCAGCAAATCGTAGAAGCAGAAATTCTTTTTCTCTTTCTCAGGATTAACCGTTTTCCATACCCTACTGACTCCAGCCCACACAGGCATAAACAGGACATCTGGGTTTGAGAACATTTTTGTATATTTCTCAATATCCTCATCAGAGATATCACAGAACTCATCTCCGGACCATCCGCAGATAAAGAAATCTCCACGGATTACATCCTGGCTGCTGCCAATTTTAAGAATTCGGTTCGGTGTAAATCCAGCCAATTTGCCTTCCTCATTACACACCAGCATCGCAGTCTCTGATAACGTGACAGTCTCAATGTATCCCATTACGTATCTCTGCATGTCCTCCAGCGAATTGTTAATTTCCTGAACAACAGGCTCTTCATATTTTTCAATCGCTAAAATCTTCATAACGTTGTCCTTTCCCGCCAATCCGGCGTAAAATTTTTTTTGTTTGCAACCTTATAACCAGGTGAAACCATCACCGGAATCAATACCGTCTTTAACGATAGCTTTAAAATCAGCAAATTTCGCGCAGTCTTTTCTGCCGGCGTAGCCGTATAAAATATCGTCGTCGTAATTTTTAATTACTTCATAAATTGACCGGCAGTGCGGAACATCCATAATGCCGTCACAATCGCTTTCATACAAAAAATCAAGGATGTCAGACATTCTGCCTTTATATTTTTTGTCCAGTTTTGCGATTTTTGCATCATATGATTTGTAAAATGCTTTTCTTTCATCACCATACAGCCGCATCCCTTCGTCCAATTTTTTGTAATGTTCAAAAATGTCTGGCGCTGCCAACTCTGCGACTTTAGTGCGGAGACGCATGAAGCCTCCACCTCCAAGGTTAATGGAATGATTTTTACTTTCAATCGTCACACCCATCACGCAGCCTCCCCTCTCATTTCTGCCAGCAAATTCTCGTCCAACTCTTTCAGCTCAACAAGCATTTCATCATGACTTTTTACTTCCTGCTCGGTAGTGATATGCCTGCCAAAATAGTCCTTTCCCCGGCATAACCGGCACGAGCAATGAATCTTATTTTTGCTGTACTGGTGCAGATTGTCATACAACGGCAGACTATCACATGACCGCGCAATGTCAATCCTGGCTTTTCTTTTCGCCTTTTTGTAGTCGATTTTTCTTCGGTTCCCTTTTCTGCTCTCTTTTGGAGTGCTGAAAAGCTCATCTGTCTCAGCGTCGGTGAGGTCGCCGTAAATATCTAAAACTTCGTTATTCATTTTTTGCCTCCTGTCTTTGTTTTTGTTTTGATTTTTCTTTTGATGATTTTGAATGAATCAAAAAAAGATTTTTGTCGTTTTTAATATGCTGAATTTCGCTGGAAAGAAAAAAGAGCGGCAGAATATTGCCTGCCGCTAGGATTGATTCTCCCCGCAAGTGCGGGGGAAGATTTTTAATTATCACTTTTCTCATTATTACATTTCTTACACAGCATCTGCAGATTTTCATCCACAGTCCTGCCACCCTGGCTCCACGGTACGATATGGTCTCCGTCCATCTCTGTCAGGTCAAACACCTCTCCACAAATCGCACATTTATGTTCTTGCCTTTCGTATGCTCTTCTTCTTTGCGCTTCTGAAAATGCCCTGATTGACAAGAACTTCTCATCATGTTTCGTTCTGTCAGACAATAAATACCTTACAATACCGGCATTTTTGGTAACATCATCATCCATTAAAAGGCGTTTCATATCAGCCTCAAGATTGTTGCTGTTATACTGCTTGTTGTGAAATTCGTTGTATAAAATCCCCCAATCCTGCACGTCAGTAACGCCTTTTCTCGCCGTTGGGAACAACATTTTTGCCCAGTTAATAACTGTCTGAAAATATAGCCACAATTCGTTTGCGTCCAGGTCATGCTGATGTTTTGCCATATACATCTGACCAGACTCCAGCCTGTCACGGTCAGCAATCCACGCCAGCGCCTTTTCAAGATAGTCCTGCCGAATCGGGTTTCCTTTGATATACCCTTCAGCCATCTGCCCGGCCACGCAGTTTCGTTTTGAGAAATAGTTTTTCGCATCGGCCAACCATGTTCCGACGTATGTAGCATTTAACAGCTCCTGATTTGTCAGCACTAACCCGGCAATATTGATTCGCTTAAACCACTCTAATTTTTCTTCTTCCGTTCCGTCACAAACCTTAACATCAAGTTTATAATCCAAAAATTTCTGCTTTTCATCTTCCGTCAAGTTATGGAAGAATTTATCATTTCCATTGATTTTTACAGGAAAATCCCCGTTTACATACTGACAGAGTGAGATTGTACGCTGCTGCCCGTCAAGGAGCTCAAAGCCCTTCGGGTTCGGCGACCAGTACATTAAATTTAACGGAAATCCACTCATTACTGTATCGATTACCGCATTTCTCTGAGCCTGCTGATAAATATACTCTCGCTGATAAGGTGGCCTTAAGACAAGCTCGCCATTTAATCCATAAACCCCGCCATCTCCATCGTCAACATAATTTTCAGCAACCTCTCTGATGCTGATTTCTTTCGGTTCTATTTTCATTCTTCTTTTCCTCCTTCAATATTGTCATACATTTCTTTATACATGCTTGCAAAATCTGAAAAATGATAAAGATATTCAATTAATTCATTCCTTGTATTATATAGATTTGGTGCATGCAGGTTACCATTTATATTGTCATTTAATCCATTTGCGCATGCGCCTATAATTCCTGCAACATAATCGTTTTTATATTTATATTCTTCTACAGGAAGATTCATCATTTTTTTTCGGAATGATACCGTTTCATAGATTCTGTATTCTTCTCGTATGGTAAGCTTTAATTTTTTATACCTATCTTTCATTTCAGAAGATGTCGTTTTTTCTTTTATTAGTTGATTCTCAAGCAATAAGAGCTCTTTGTAAAAATTGACCATTCTTTCAAATACTTCTTCTCTGGTTGCGGTTAACAAGTTAAAATTTATTGATATTCTATTCATTTTCAAGTCTCCTTGCTGTTTTTGCTTTCTCTTTTTTCTCTTCATCTACCGCTCTCTTCAGAGCCAAAATGCCGCCTTTAATGTCATAACTTCAGCAATTTTTCATTATTTTTTCATACAGCTCTTCTGCCGTCAAACTTACTGTTTTCACCCGGTTTCTTTCCGGATGTTCTTTAAACTCTTTTTCTATTTCTATTGCTCTTTCAGCGTTGAAGATTTGGCTTTTATTGTTGTTCATTTCTTTTATGCCTCTTTTTGCTGTTACTTTTGTTTTTTTATAACTTACGGCGAATCACAATCCTCGCATAAACAGAATGTACATATTCGCCAGTTTTTTCGTTGTAAAGAAAATTTCCTTTTTTAGGCTTTTCTTTTATAACCGGGTTTCCATTTGCCTTTCCTCCAGAAGCGCCTGTGTATGACATATCTTGCCGCATTTCGCGAAAGCTATTGTAAAAGCGTAAGTTCGGAATTCCGGCCTGTTCATCAGTACTTGATTGCAGCATACCAATAATCTCAAATTGTTCAGGGTTGTATTTGTCCAAATATGTAATCGGAACTCCAAAAACTCCATTACAATACCTGTCTGACAAAAATCCTTGCATATTTTCGTTTTCCGGCGATATGCCATCCGTCACTTCTAGGTGAGAGCAATTCAGAGTTTCTTCCTGATACAGATTCGTGCATAGACAGTCCGCCTCTGCTCTGCTCTGCTCTGCTCTGCTCTGCTCTTAGCGATTATATTTTTGGAATCTTTTTTGTCAATGCTTTTTTGCATTTCTTTTTTACTTTCTGAAAGTGTTATAGAAGTATCTTTATTTTTTATAAGCCCGTGTGATTTTACTGGCACGTTTTCAGTTTTTCGGTAATCGTTAGCGTTGACGATTTCAAACTGGTCAGGGCTGTATTTGTCAAGGAAGGTAATTGGCACGCCGGCAACTCCGTTACAGTATCTTTCTTGCAAACAAGCGCTTATATTTTCGCTGCTTGTTGATAAGAGGCTGTGCAATTCCTGATTCTGCAAACCACAATCCGTTGCTGAATCCTTTTCCTTCTGACTCTGTTGCTCCAATGATTTCAAATTGTGCTGAGTTGTACTTGTCAAGGAAGGTGATTGGCACTCCAAAGATTCCGTTACAATATCTTTCTGCCTTTCGGCAGCCTGTCTGTCGGAAGGCAGCCTGTCTGTCGGAAGGCAGCCTGTCTGTCGGAAGGCAGCCTGTCGTTATTTATATTTTTTTGTATTCTTTTGATTATTTCTTTTTCGATTTCCTCCTTATACCCGGTTGCGTGTTCATGAAGCAGTTTCCTTAATTCTGTATCCGCCGCAGGTATAATGAAGAAACTTTTTTCACCGTCAAGTTCTCCCGTTCGCGTAATTTCCCATTCATCAGCAGAAAAGTTTTTAAATTCATCTTCTGTTACTTCCCAGGATTCGCAATAATCACAAGGAATATTTGAAACCTTGTCAACATTGATGGCATCATAATTATCGTATCTTGGAAACTCGGCCGATGTGTAATTTTTCCACAGTATAAGTTTTTCGTGACGTTTTTTAATGTCAAGGTTTGTAAACCACAGTTTATTTCCAAATTTCTTAATTGTTCCGTCAGGCTGCAGAAACTCTTTTACTGCAGAATAACCCATCCACATTTCGTTGTTTTTTAAAAGTGGAAATATGATTTTGTATGTAACCCAATTTAAATCACCGATTATCAAAAATTTCTTTTTATACTCAAAAAGTTGAGGTATAAAATCTTCACGGGCAATGCTGAACGGCGGATTCGTCACCACAATATCGGCCTCTTTCAATAAGTCAATGCATTCCTGATTCCGAAAATCTCCATTTCCTTCCAGGGGCGTCTTAACTCCGGCTTCAATATCATTATCGTTTCCGCCAGTGTATTCCATTTTGTAAGTTGGTTTTTCTCTATCGTAATGTGTTGATATAAGTTTTTTAAGCCCGAGATGTTCAAAATTTAGATGGAAATATCGCCAGAAAGCAGACCAGGTCGGGTCATCGCAGTTACAAAATATTATTTTATCTTTAAAATGTTCTTTGTAATGTCTCAATTCTTCTGAAACATCATTTAATTGAGTATAAAACTCATCATTTTTGGCTTCTTTAGCCTTATGTAAATTTTCATTTGCCAATTTTTTTCCTCCTTTTTGGGCTTTTAATTTAAAAGTCCGCTGAAGATAAAATGACGAATCAGCAATGAAAAATAATATTTTTTGAAACGTTTTTTTATTTTTTTCATACAAAAAAACCGCCAGCTTTCGCCAGCGGTTCAAAGTTAAATTACAAGTGCATCATTATTTTCTTCTCTTCCTTCTTCCAGCATATATGCTAGAGCAATATTCCAGTTCTGCTCCTGCAGCCGTTTCACGATACCTTTATCATATCCAAGATTGATAAAATCCAATCTTAGAAAATCAACAAAGTCTTTTTCTGTCAATTCCATGGCAATCGCTTCTGCCGTTCTTTTCTGATAATCAGATAGATATTTTTTTGCCGATTCATTTTTCGTCTTTTTGTATGTCTTAAATGCATCAACACATTTGAATCTTGAATTGGAAGCATACATGAACGCTGATTTCAGGCGCCGAAATTTTTTATCGTATTCCTGGCCAACCATCAGGTTGCATGCAGAAACAATCTCGGAATATCCTGGAGTTACAGCAGAAGCGCAGTCCGGCAGAACAAAATCAAAAATTCCGTCCTTATTGTCAATATGGACATTAATACATCGCGGTGTCTGCATGTTTCCAGGGTGAATAAATGCACGACCAAAATCTTCTGGAATTGTTGACATGTTAACATTAATATCCTGAATTCCTTCTCGTAAAACCTCACACAGGAACGCCTCCGGCCCCACTTTTTTAATAGATGTCGGCAAATGAATCTCTGTCAATCTCGGACAGCCTCTAAACGCTCCCCTCTGGATAGTCTCCAGGCCTTCGTTAAAAATCACTTCTTTCAGCTCACCACATGAGAAAAAGGCATTAATGCCAATTTCTTTAACCTGCGGTGGAAATACGAGTTTTTTCATAGAGCATCCAGAAAAAATATGCTGATTTCCATTTCCTCCAATCTGTTCAATTCCATGTCCAAAATCAATTTCTGTCAGGTATTCACATCCATAAAATGCTTCGTTTTGCAGACTAACCATGCTGTCAGGAAAAATGACTTTACTTATTTTAGACCTGGAAAATGCGCTCTTTCTGATTCTCGTTACTCCGTCAGGAATAACCACTGTACCGGTTTTTCCCGTTGGGCAGATAATCAGTGTTTTCATGTCGGCGGAGTATAAAATTCCGTCAACTGTTTTGTATCGTGGTACTCGAGATTCCAGCTCTTCAATATCACGACTGCAAAAATTATACAATAGCGCGTCATCATAATTAATCTTTTTATCCTCAATGATTACCTTTTTTGGTAATTTTCTCATTGCTGCAAAAGCATTTACATTAGGAACGCGAACACGTTCTTTTGGCTTTTTTGGAACGCAAAAACGAACATTGTTTTTTGGTAAGATGATTTCGTCTGCCGTTTCGTCAATATCAATAATAAACGGACCGAGGCATTTAATGCCGCCAATAAATGGCTGGTCTAAAAAGCCAGAGTCTTCAAATGCAGTATCTTGAATCATTGAGATTTTCATCTCATTCAGACCAATCGCATTTTTTGTTTTACAACCTTCAAATGCATAGCCCTCAATTCGATTAAACTGCGTAAAATCAATTGCAGTCTCTTCATCTTGTACAAATGCATTTAAGAGCCGCATCCCTGCTTTTTCAATCAGATATTTGCCAGTCATGAAATTACTGGATTTGGATTCTACATTCTTCACATTTGGCAACATCTTATTTGGAATGATAATTGAGAGAACGTTCCTTTCAATTATCAGATTCTCAACACTTGAAAATACTTTTTTGCATTTTTCTCTGTCAATCCTGAATTTCGGAAAGATAAATGAAATAGTTTTTGCTTCATTCATTACTTCAATATCAGTACATATTGTACCATTAGTGTAGAATTTAGCACCTCCAATCGTGACCCACTCATAATTATTTTTATTCATATTTTTCTCCTTTCTTTTTTTGCATTTCTGAAATTAATATGCATGATTTCTAAACAGAGAAAAAACCGCTGGAACGCTTAGGCTCTCTTTTTTAGAAAAACAAAAAAAGAGAGAAGACTTTCGCCTTCTCTCAGTACCCTGCTCGCTGCAGGATTTCAATGTACTTTCTCGTTAATTTCTCGTCTTCTGACATCATTGCATTTATGATTTTTTCCGAAGCGGTATTCATTACTGCATTGAAAATGGTACATACATCATCAACAGAAATCCTCTCTTTCTCCATGACAACGATATACAGCGTTTTTGCGGCTTCCGGATGTAGTCGTAAAAAATTCGTATGCCATTTCAGGATACCGGCTCTTCCTCCAATTTTGGACACGATATATCCTTCGCCATTACAGATTAACGCCATTGCAGGATTAAGAATCTGCTGCGAACCGCAGCAGAGAAAGCCATCAACTACAGAATACGGACCAATTTTGTGTTTTAACATACCACATTTTCCTTTCTTTTTTCGCTTATGCATACAATATGCCGAATTTCCGGCATAAAAAAAATGCAGCGCCGAAGGCGCTGCTGCAAAATTACAACCGCATCGAATTACTTTTCCCATTCTTCTTGATTGCTTCCATTAGATAAGCCGCAACCTCAGTACGATTTTGCTGCACTGCTGATTCATGAAGAGATTTAAGGGCATTCGATGTAAGAATATTGAAACTGATAAGCCTGATTGCGTCCTGTGTACGATTGGAATCAATCATATATTCCACTATCTTCTTACCTACCCTCCTGATGTATGCTGTTAACTCATCAGACGGTTTGCGCCCAAAAGCATAAAGATAAGAATACATCGCGAAAGCAGTATCGTATGATGGCTTACCACTCTTTCCGTACTGGAAGAGATTTTCTTCCATCTCTGGAATCCCGGAATTCAAGGCACATTCGCAAAGGCCTATATCGGATTCATTAACGAACTTCGGAAGGTATATTACACGTCCATTCACTGAGATTTCTACGGTCATCGGAATATTGCATGAATCATATTTCCAATAGTAGCCATGCCAATCGGCCGGGTCGGCCGGGCTTATCGCACGAATCAGATTATGCGGCATATCAGTACTCCGAATATTCACTGCATTAACATTGGCTAACGCATTATCACCAAGAGCCATAACCGATTCTGGAAGGTCAAGCTTTGAAATTTCAGTATAGCTAAAAGCATGACTTTCTATGACCATCAGACCCTTATTCAGCTTTACTTCCGTCAAACTATTACATCCTTGGAATGCAGAAGCCTTAATGACTTTGACATTTTTAGGGACACTGACTTTCTGCAATTCGTGGCACATATAGAAACTTAAAGCTCCAATCTTTTCCAGCGATTCAGGGAAACTTACAGATATGATTTCGCTATGTTTTGAAAAAGCATTACCACCAATTGATTTAACGCCCTCTGGGATTACCAGATGCTTCAAATCACTTTTATCCGCGCATCTATGAATTCCAACAACCTCCATATCACTTTTTCTTACGAGCAAGCCATTGCTCAGCACTTCCAGTCCAGCAAGTTCTGCGTCTTTACCTGTCTTTCTTTTTGCCATTTTTTTTCTTCCTTTCTTTGTATGTTTTTTTTGTACATGATTAATATGACGGATTTGGCAGTAGGCAAAACAGGCAAAAGTTCTTGTATTTTTGTACAACTTTGTATAATCATATTGTATGTACAGTGGTAGTATTCTGTGCAGAAAAGCTTTTGTACTGGAATATGCTTTGTTGCGGCCTTTTTGCAATACACGCACAAAAAAGCGTCAGCTGATGCTGACGCTCACAATAAATCTTACGATAAAGCAAAGTCTTCTTTTTCTGTTTCTTTTGTGTTCTGTAAAATGTATGAGATACTTGGTAACCATCCTTTTTTCAGGAGGCCGTTTAAGATTCTTTTGTTATATTTTACTTCTACAAGCTTTAGAAAATCCATGAAATCATCTTCAGTCGTGAATGCAATAATACTAAGCGCGGTTAACAGATAATTTTCCTGAATTGCCTTTTTTATTTTTTCGTCCTTTGTCTTTTTGTATACTTTGAATGCAGTAATACTTCGGTTTGTCGTACTTATGGCAAAAAGATAAGCTTCATTCAATATCTCTACGGCTTTTTTGCCAGGCAGCATATCGAATGCCGCAGCTGTAGTCAGAAATCCATGATGTGACATATACTCAGGAATTACAAAATCAAACATATCAGCTGCATTATCCACATGGACATTAATACATATTGTTCCTGAAGACTTTTCCGCTTTTACAAAAGCAGCGATAAAATTACTGGGTATGGATTTAAGAGTTACCGTAATATCTTCTGTCCTTAGGATGCCAGGGTGAAAAGCACAATTTCCGATATAGCGTAATGTTTCAGGAAAATCCAGATTCTTGATTAAGTCACACTTGGAAAATGCATCATTCCCAATCTCCTGCAATCCTTCGTTAAATTTTACTTCTTTCAGTTCATCGCAATAGTAAAATGCCCCATCCCCGATTGTCTTGACCTGAGGTGGGATTTCAAGCTTAGTGATAGAACAAAACGCAAATGCCATAACACCGCCAATTTCCTCAATTCCGTTTCCAAAATCAACAGATTTTAAGCGAGAGCATTCGTAGAAAGCATTCTTTTCAATCTTTTTAAGACTGTCAGGGAAAGATACTTCTTCGATTTTAGAATTAGCAAACGCAAATGCCTTAATTTCTGTCACGCCTTCCGGGATTGTGATACTTTCATTTTTACCACGCGGGCATACCAGCAACGCACTCATATCTTTGTTATACAAAACTCCATCTACGGTTTTATACTGCTGGATATGCGATTCTATTGTCTTCAAAGACCGTATGCCGTATAAAGCTTCCACAAAATCATCAGCATTATCAAAAGGTTCAGCTGTGCTGCTGCCTAGTTCCAAGATAAGTTTTTCCGGAGTCAGTCGTGCTGCATAATATAAGCTTTTTGCATCCGAAACCTTAACGCATTTTGTATGCTTCAGCTGATGGAATTTGATTTTGCCTTCTGGGAGAATAACGGTGTCAGCATTCTCATCAATGTCAAGGATAGTGGTTCCATACTGTGTTCTGAATACCTTAAGGCCATTAACAAAAGGCTGCTCCATGAACCCTGAACCTGTAAAAGAGTTTTCATATGTTGTGAATTTACCACCTGAAAATAGATTAACAAATTCATGGGATTTACATCCGTCCAAGGCATATTCATTAATCGATATAAAATCGCTGCCATCAAGTGGTGTGTCTTCGCTTTGTCCAAAAGCATTCAACAATCTGAGTGTTGATTTAACTATCAGATACTTTCCACTCTTAAATACTTTTGAGTCAGACTTAACGTGTTTGACATTAGGGAACATTCTGTTCGGGATACAGATAATTGCCACTTCCGGGCCAATGTAAATTTCTTCAACATTCGGGAAAACTTTTTTGTTACCTCGGTCAATATCAATCGCCATATGCTGAAAGCATAACTGTTTGACTGTGTCTTTCATGTTAATATCAGTACATACTACGCCATTCGTGAAAAAATCAACATCATTAACGGTCTCCCAGCGATAATTTTTCAAATTTGCTTTACTCATATTTTTCATTCCTTTCTTTTTTCTACCAGTATTCTGGCGATATTTACATATACAATATGCCGGATTTTGTTGAAAAGGAAATTGCACTTTCTCCAAAGCTATTCTTATTTTTCTACCTAATTCTGTGGTATACTATTCTCAGCATACGAGGTCAGAAATGGTTCCTGACGCACTCTTCGGAGTACCTGAGATGCTGGATACACCGCCCGGCCGTATGTCATTTCTAAGGCTTTCGTTTGAAGCCTTTTTTTTTGTTTTTTTTTGCAAAAAAAGCGCCCGGGGAAATAATTTCCCGGGCTGGCTACAAATCAGCATGATAAATCATCAAGTTTAAGTTTTTCAGACTCATTCAGTAAATAAGCCTTCGCTAATACCATACTATTCGGCAGTATTTGCAGGATTTCAGTAAGCGCTTCAACGTCATCTACCAAATGCATACGGAATAGGTCAACCAATGCAGATTCTTCGTCAATATTGATGAATTCTCTCACGCAATCAACAATATTTTTACGCAGATATTTCTCGGCAGTTATACTCTTCAAGTCCCTGCATTCCGCCAACGCGATTTGAAATCTTATCCTTGTGTCAATCGCATACGGGAACATATTCTCAGGAAAATCATTCCTGGCTTCAATGAAATTGCTTAACTCATTACTTGTGTCTATCAGAATATGTGAAGGAAAGTATACTGTCCGCTTTGGCGTATGTACTTTTACATACGGCTGAGCCAGTGAATCAGCCTTGTGTAATGTATCAAAATCACAGGCGAATGTGATTGTTTCAGAGACGGAGCTGCAAAAATAAGATGGAATATTAGATGATTCCAAATACACGTCAGAGGCATGAAGCGGGCCAATATCCTGAAGTTCTTTAACCGACGCAGGGAACCGCAGTTCTTTCAGCTTCGTGTCCATAAGGGCGTCGTGCTGTATGACTTTAACATGTTTCCCCAAATGGATATTCTCCAGTCCGGAGCTGCAGAACGCATACGGGCCAATCGTCCTGACACTGTCAGGGATTACTATCTCACGCAGTGAAATATTGGAGTCAAAGCATGAATCCGGAATTTCTGTAAGCGAATTGCTAAGCTTAACTTTTTGAAGCTTCCGGCAGTTAAAGAACACTGCTTTTTCAAGGCTTTTGACCGAATCAGGCATCTTTATCTCTTCAACCTCAGAGTCAAAAAATGCATTTTTCTCAATTTCTTTTGTTCCTTCTTTGATTTTTACAGCACCATGTCTATTTTTCGGACATGCGAGCAGCGTTTTTCCGGATTTGTCATACAAAACGCCATCATAAGTCATATATCTCTCACTTTTGTCTGTAATCTGAATATTTTGCAGATTGCTGCAATTTTTAATATAAATGCAAAAATCTTCTTTATCTTCATTTACCTCACAATCAATAACGAGATTTTTTGGCGCCGCATACGCATATAAAACACGCTTGAAAAACAGACTGCTGTTTTTGACGATTATTTTGTCATAACTTTTGCACAGTTTACGAAGAAATGTTACGTCATGTCTGTTATTCAGAAAATATGTTGCAATTTCAGGAATTACCAGTTCCTTCACATCCTCGTCAACACCAATAATCATACTTCCAGCCATATATGCACCGCCAACTGGCTTTAATTCCATGAACGCTGAACCCCAAAAAGCAAACTGGCAGCCGCCTTTTACACAGTCTTCATTAATGATTTTGGTTGAACTGCAGCCATCAAACGCATAGTCGTCAATAAACTCAACAGATTTCAGATTTATGACCTCATCTGGTTTTTTGCAGAACGTATTAAGCAGCCAGATATCAGTATGTTTTCCGTTCTTATTCGGGAATATATTGTAGTCTACCCTTATCAGCATGTCTGAATTGAGAAAATGCCTGTTGTAAGATATGATATTTCTCACATTCGGGAACATTTTATTCGGGATTGATATGCAATCTACTTCTTCCCCAATAACAAGTGTTGTTACACTCGGGAATGATTTTTCTGCTACTTTTCCGATTGAAACATCGTCAAATCCCTCAAATTCCACTACCTCAACGCCGTCATCAACATCCATATCAAACACTGATACACTTCCCGGAATACATTTGCACATAAACCTGCAGCCATTGTCTTTAAATTCTTTTATCATTTTTTTGCTCCTTTCTTTTTGCTTTTTTACAAAATTAATATGCAGTATCTTCCACGCAGAAAAAACGCCCCGCAAAATAATTGCGGGGTGTCGTCTCAGAGCCTGAGGCTTTAGAAGCTTACAATTTCATTGAAGGTTTTTTATCGTTTTTTTTCATTTCTTCCATCAGATACGCTGCAATATCGTTGCTTCCATTATTGACAGCATTTTCATACAGACTCTTTGCCGCTGCCGGGGTAAGCAGTCCAAGACCGATAAACTTGGCAGCCTCAGCATTACGATTTGTTGCTATCAAGCGCGATGCGATGCTTTTGCTCATACGTTTTATATATTTTTTTAAGTTTTCGCACGGCTCTTTACCCGACTCCAAAAGATACATATATGTTGCATATGCAGTATCAGCAGAAGTATCCCCTGAATTACAGTATTTATACATCGTCTGCATCTTTTCCGGCATCCCGGAATTTAATGCACATTCGCAATCCGCAGCATTGGTTGTCTCTATGTATTTCGGTAAAAAATAAATACCATCATCTGTCACAAGTTCTACCACCATCGGCCAGTTTCTGTGAGTATATTCTGAATGTGTAGCCCAGCTTATCGGGCTTACGGCACGCGTAAGATTATGCGGCAATTCACCATGTATCGTTACTTTTCTGGCATACTGCAGTGCCTCATCTCCTACAACCCGCAACGATTTTGGAAGTACAAAGTTATTTAGGTTTTTGCATACATAAAACGCTGACTGCTCAATTACCTGCAGGCCTTCGTTGAATACAATATTTTTCAGTTTAGAACAATCCGCGAAGGCCAGGCTTTCAATGACCCGTAAGCTGTCAGGAAGAACAATTTCTTCAAGCCCTCTGCATGAAGCAAACGCGTTCTTTCCAATGCATTCCAGCCCATTCCCGAACTGAATATCAGTAAGCTTAGTACAGTGCGAAAATGCATCGTTTCCAATCTTCTTTAACGAATTTGGTAACTTAACAGACTTTATATCGCTGTACTGAAACTTATTTTTAGATACAAATGCCGCCGGCCCGATAATTTCAATCCCTTCAGGGATGACCAGGTTCTCCGTGCTTTCTTCAATGTTAGGATTCAACCCAATAAGCTTTTTACTGTTCTTTTCAACCATGAAAATATCATCAACAATCTCCAACTCTGCTTCTTTTGCTTTATTTACTCTTTTTGCCATTTCTTCTATTCCTTTCTTTTTGTTTTTTAATACATCGTTAATATGCGTGATTTGCCGGCGAAACAAAAAGAAGCCGACCCCGCAAAAAGGTGGCTTCTTTCAATACAGAACAAACTTTTGTGTTGCAAAAGTCGTCATATTTTGCTATCTTATTTCCAGGGAGGGCACTTAGAACACGTTCTTTTGTGTAGTTTTTCTTTGCCAGAAAATCTAATACCGCAAAAAAATGTATATCAGTATTGCAGTACAGTTTGGTAGGCATATCCTTCTTGTATGGTCACTTACATACAGGACCCCAAACGTCCTGTATGCATAGACTGTGCAAGGAGGGCGAAAATATGTCAGCTGAATTATACTTAAAATATTTACAGTTTTTGTTTGATATTGTGGTATTTCTTTACATTGTCAGCAAAGCTCGTTAAATAGCAATACGTTCTTTGTTGCCCTCCTCATATTCGATAACTCGCCAGCAAAGCTGGGCTCGTTATCAGCGCAAAGTTAATATGCAGGATTTTTCAAAAATGATAACACCTTTTTGAATTTTTTTATTTTTTTTGCATCGCTTTTGTAGCGTTGCTATTTTTTTATCTATTTTGCCGGCAACGCAACAAAAAGAAGAGGCTTCTGCCTCTTCCGTATGCCGGGGTTTTTAGTTTTCTTTCGCTTTCAGGACTCTGACCAGACGACTGGTCCCGAGCCTGTCCGCCCCAAGATTAATCATCAGTTCTGCATCCAGAAAATCCTTAACACCGCCTGCTGCCTTGATTTTGACATTTGGGCCGACGTGATTTTTCATCAGTACGATATCTTCCGGTGTCGCTCCGGCTGTCGAAAATCCGGTGGATGTCTTAATATACTCCGCACCTGCAGCGGTGACAATCTTACACATTGTAATCTTCTCTTCTTCTGTCAGGAGACATGTCTCAATAATGACCTTAAGCACTTTTCCATCGCACGCCTCGTGAATTGCTCGGATTTCTTTTTCAATATCGTCATGCCTCTTATCTTTTAACATTCCAATATTGATGACCATATCTATCTCAGACGCGCCGTTCTTAATTGCATCTTTAGTCTCATACACTTTAACTTCAGTCGTATTGTATCCATTCGGAAAACCAATAACAGTGCAAACCGGAAGGCTGCTGCCCGTTTCCTTCAGATACTCTACTGCCTGTTTAACATACGCAGGAGGAATGCAGGCAGATGCAGTATCATATTTAACTGCATCATCCAGGACAGTTTTGATATCTTTCCATGTTGCAGCCTGAGAAAGTAAGGTGTGGTCTACTTTTTTTAGAATTTCTTTTGTGTTTGGCATATTTTTTTGTTCTTTTCTTTTCTTTTCTTTTCGGATTTGTTTTTTTTGTGTCGTGTTTAGTATGCAATATTTTGAGAAAGGTGGAAAAGAGGAGGCAGCGCAAAGCGCTGCCTCTATGTAGCTTAAGCTGTCTTAACAAAACCTTTTGAAACTTCATGATTGAATTTCTCAATATCGTACCAGAAACAGCCAGTACAGACTTTTGTATCTTCGTCTCCACAAATCCAGCCTACCTGATACCCCATCGTTCTGGCATCAAATCGCTTGCCGCGTCGTTTACAGACGGTGCAATGCTGTCTTTTAGCATCGTTTGCCGGCTTGCAAAGCGGCTGGAAATCCTGTAATTTTTGTGTCTTAACGTCTGTATTGCTTAGCTCGTCATATTTTCCATTTTTGTGGTCAACCTCAATATTAACTCCAACATCCAGTAGAGCACACTTCCGTTTTGACATTTCTTTTCTGATGTCCTGACGAATACTACGACATTTGCTAACAGAATTTCTGTTTGTTCCATCAAGCTTAACAGAGTACACTTTGCCATTTTTGTGCTCTCTTTTGATTTTGTATCTTTTTCCAAGATAGCTTGCGTCCGAACGCGCCCACTGGCAGCCATTAGTACTTCTGAAATTCGGATGTACTTTTTCCAACTCTTCTACCGTAATTGCTCTGGAAAAACATGTAGTGGCATCTTCTGCATCATACCTAATGCCTGCATATATTTCAAAAAGCATACCAAGCGTTGAAGGGGTTAGAGAAGCTGCCTGACATTCTTTTTTCTTGACAAATGCTAATATTCTTTTGTTAGAAGTTTTTGGTAATTTAATCATGTCCTGGATTTTCTTATTAATCTCTTTATCTGTCATTGCGCTTCTCCCTTCTTGACATCTATATCCATTTTCTCAAGTCGTTTGATTGACTTGTCATAGTATTCTTTTGATAATTCGCATCCAACAAAATTTCTGCCTGTATTACTTGCTGCAACTGCTGTTGTCCCAGAACCGGAAAAACAATCGACAACCATATCTCCTTCTTCTGAATGCTTCTTTATTAAGTCTTCTATTAATGCGAGTGGTTTTTGTGTCGGGTGGAATCTTCCTTTGTCGTGACAAATCGGATATTTATAAATCCCGTTGTCGTATTCTGAATGGAATGTTGGGCATCCGCCTTTAACTCCAAGAACCGCAATCTCTCTTGCGTTTGTAAGATAATTTGTCTTACTGTTAAGAGGTACAGGATTTGTTTTTAGCCATTCAATCAGTCTTAGTTGCTTGAATTTTGCATTTTCGAAATATTCTTTTAACGTAGTCAGCTTCCAGAGGTCGTAAAAACAAATTAAAGTACCGCCTTTTCTTAATACCCGATATGCTTCAGCAATTACTTTATCCAATCCAGTAAATCCGTTATCCCAATCACCAAAATCCATTGAGACTCTGAAACGGTCTGTATTATCTCCTTTAAGCTCCCCCGATTGAAAATTTGTATCTCTTGACACTTCGTATGGGGGGTCAATCAAAAATAAATCGACAGAGTTGTTTGGAAGATTTTTTAGAAAATCAAAGCAGCTTTGATTGCTTAATTCAATACTCGTATTACTCATCAGAAGTCACCTCCAATCCAAACGGAGGCAAGACTCCAATATTTACATATAGTCATATATTTCTATCTCTCCTTCTTTGCATTTTTATTTACCAAGAGCTGTATTCCTGTTGCGTGAATGAACATTTCTTGCTTCTGGCCTATCTATGTGTGAATTTTTCAAAACCGATAAAATTTTGCGAGTTTTCTTACGCGCATAGATAAAATGCAAAATCAGAGAAAAAGCAGAATACACCATTATTTCCCCAATACAAAAAAAAGAGGCTTCCGCCTCTTTTCAAAAAAATGCTTAAAAATATTTTTTCAATCGCCTTTCAATATCCTCTTCGCCTTTTTTACATGTTCTTCCAGCAGCCCGCCTTTCGTCTCATCGTCAACATAGAATTTAGTCTTAACAAGATGACCGCCAAGCCCGAAACTTTTGTAATGTTTTTCATCAAAATCATCATCCAGCGATACAAAATTCTTAACCATACTTCCGTTTTCTTTCAACCAGGCCGCAATCTCTTCCGGCCGGTTAGACATAATCACCGGTGTTACATCCACAATTTCCATTCCATATTTTCCAAGACAGTCTTTCAGATATCTATACATAGAATGCGGTTCTTTTGTCTCGCTGCCGCAAAGTTCTCTCCAGGATGACGACAGAACAATCCGGCAATCGCATTCTTTACATATCTCTGCCAGGCGCTCCACTGCCCGCATATCTATCTCTTCTCCGGTGTCCTTTCCTTTTAGATACGCCATATTGTTTAGGACACCGTCCACGTCTAGAAAGATTATGTTTGTCGGGGAAAGTATTTTTGCCATTTTTTTTCTCCTTTCTTTTTGTATTTATACATACAATATGCCGGATTTCTGCCAGCAGAGAAAATTTTGCGGGCAGCCGGCGAACGGAAAGTCAAAAAAATGCACCTCGTGTTTTTAGTTTTTCAAAACACGAGGTGCGGCTTTTTTATCTATTTTTTTTATGTAATAGGAAAATTTGGAAATGTACTAAGCTGTGTCCCAAACTGTTTAACCATCTTTGTTGAAATCCCAACATATCCGCCAGCCATATCTTTACCGACCATAGAACAATATTTTGCAAAGTCAGGTGATTGAAAAATTTTATATACATCTTTTAATGCATATTCGTATAACATTTCATCAAAAATGTACTTATCAACCTCTTTATTTCCGTCCGGCTTAGTTTTTGGTGAAATTACAATATCGATATCTATTGTTGTATACATGCCAGAATAGACGATAACATCTTCATCCAATATATGTGGTACAATTTTGGGGAGGCCTTTATCAATTACATGTTTAAAAACAACTTTTTTGAAACAACTATTTTGTATTCCCTGGCTTCTGCCAAATAAGAACCAATCGGCATTCTTATCCATATCACGAGTGGTCAACTCATCCCGTAGTGAACTTAAATACGCATATGCTTTTGGAAAAGATTTTTTTAACTTATCTTCTGTTAGCGGTTTATATCCACTTGTTATTTCCACCCCATCTCTATTAAAAAAGCGTGGCGATAAAATTTTTTCATAAGGGAAAATAATATGTGTATTGTCCATGTTACCATTATATTTAGAGGCTTTAATACATCTATGTAAAATAGTTGATTCAATTTCTTTAATGTTTCCTGACTTATCTTTGAAATATACTATTTTCTTCTTGTCAGTATGTTTTCCACAATATTCTTCCGTTAATTCCTTGTTGCAATATGTATGTATTACATATACAGCATCTCTGTTTGTTGCAATTCCGTTTTGCACTATTGCCATATTTGATATTTTTATCGGAAGATTTCTGTTCTTTTCCAGAAATTTAATGTCTTCATCAGAACTGAGATTCCATGGATTATCATGTAACTGATTTGCGAAATATTCAAATGAAAATTTATTTTCAACAACCACTTTGTACATTGAATATTCTTTATAATCCACTGAAAAATCAGTTCTATTCTTATTTTTGTTGAGTATACAGATGCAAGTATAAGTATCAGCATCTTGAAAAATCTTCGATGTTTTAAAATCATATATTGCAGAAATATACTTGTTATCAATCAAATAATTTCGGAATTTTTTTTGAGAGCTGTTTTTCATAAATGAATTTGGTGAAATATATCCAAGCTTTCCTTTATCGTTCAATAGATTAATTCCAATTTCGTAAAATACTATATATAAGTCTATCATTCCGTCTACAAATTGGAATTGTTTAATCACATCTCTGTACTCATCTGGAATGTTATGGACTCTTACAAATGGAGGATTTCCCACAACATAATCATATTTTCCAATGTGTTTTTTGCACTCAATTAATGTATCTCCACATGTCAAATTTTTCTCCCATTGTATTTCTGGTATCTCATATACAGCAAGAAGGCTGTTGAGTCTTTCTAATGCTTTTTGATACAAAATTTTATCTTTTTCAATTCCAAAAACATTAACCTGCATAATATCTGTTATCTGTTGTTTTGACAATCCAATTTTAGTACCTTCAGAAATAATTCGCTGTACTATATTAATCAGAAACGCACCATCTCCGAACGATGGTTCCATTATTTTTCTTGTAAGCACATGATTTTCGGTATAACCAATATTATTCAATATCATTGAAACAATGCCATCTGGTGTCATGTACTGTCCTTCCTTTTTCTTATCCGTCATACTTACTCCTTCTGTGTCCAATTTTTTTACAAAAAATTTTCTACAGTTAATATGACGAATGGGTCCAAAAACGTAATTTTTTTATATTTTTTTCTCCACAAAAAAACGCCCGAAGTTCTCCTTCGGGCATAAAATCCTACAATCTGAATGTATTCTTGCTTCCGCTTCCAATAATATCCAGGGCATACGCCTTTGACATCTTCATACTATCAGCTTCAGCAATAATGTCATACACATCCTGCATCTCTTTCTTTTCATAAATACCTGTTTTAAGGAATCTCGCAAGAGCCTCATCCATTCCTTCTTCTACCAAATCCTGGACAAGTTTTTTCCTGTTTCTTTTTAAGTATCTTTTTGTTGCCCCGTCGTGAGAATTCTGCCATTCCAGAAAAGCCATCGGCAATTTCTGCTTGATGTCTTTACAGTATCGGAAAAGATTTGCCGGAATGTAAGCTCCAATCCTGTTCATGGTATCATTGATTTCCTGGATACTTTTTTCAGATATGTTTGATGGAACAAGTATCGTTCTTTCCGGTGTCTGGATGCAGTAGATTTCATTTTTTAATGCCTCACAAGACGAATAACTGTATCCATTTGGTTTATATCTCGTCTCCGGAATCATAGCAAGCAGCAGGTTTTGGGGTGTATTTTCGGTCTGAAGAGTTACTACTCTTACACGTGCCAATTCCTCTCGTCTATAATCACTGAATTTAGTAACCGTTGATGGAAGCTCTACTCGCCTGACCATGGATTGATAGGATGTTAATGCGCAAGAAGAGCTGAGATATACTTCTGAAACGCCTTCACCGAATTTAATCGCAGTGGTCATTCCTTCCAGTTCGCAATAGCAGTTTGAATCCTCTACGCTTCCTGGGATTTCCAGTTCTTTAAGCTTATTCATCCCGCAGAGGCTGCGGTATCCAAGTTTTTTAATGCTGTCAGGTAGTTTTAAAGAGCTGATGCTCCTGCATCCAATAAACGCACACTCGCCAATCTCCTTAACAGAATCAGGAATCTCTACGCTTTCCAAAGATGTGTCTTTGTAAAATGCATATTTGCAGATTTTTTCAACAGAATCTGGAATTACAACCTTTCTTAAGCCCTTATCTAATTGATTACATTTAACCAGATGCTTCATATCGGCTGTGTAAATAATCCCGTTAATATCAACATAATGTTTGTTTGCCGGACTAACTTTAACGCAGCATTCTTTCAGGTTTGCGAATTCGTTTTCATCAATATCATCTTCAGCATTGAAAATCAGTGTGTTGCTGTAAATCCACAAATATGACCTGCATCTAAAAAATACGCTGTTTTTACATCGTACATCAATTACATCGTTGCTTCGGAAGAATACATTTTTAGCAATCAGTGTTGTGTCTGCAGGAATTACACAGGTGTTAAACCCAGGTTTTGTGTTTACATCAGTAATTATCGTTCCCACCATACTTACATTATATTCCTCAGGAAGTTCTCTTGTCGGAATATTTGACCTTGAAAACGCTGCCTTATCCACGCGTCTTACATCTTCTGTATTAATTACAGTTCCTGCACTGCATCGAGTCAACGCATTTTCGTCAATAGCGGCAATGCCTTTCAAGTCCAGCACCTCATCTTCTCTCAGACAGAAAGAATTAAGAAGTATCAGTCTGTCACTACTTACGGTATAATAATTCCTCTTCTCAACAAGCATTGTTCCGGATACGTATCTCTCGTTGTCAGACTTCACTTCCCTGACATTTGGAAATACCTTATTTGGAATGTTTATTAACTTGATAGACTTACCAATATAGATTCTCTTAATATTGTCCAGCTGTCCAGCTGATTTAAGCTTGATTTCTACTTTATCAAATCCCTCATCAAAGCACACTTCCTCAGCATTCTCATCATCACAGATGATGTCAATACAGGTATTACTTGAAACGTCCACATAATATCTGACACCGTTTTTAACAGTAACCTTGCATTCTAGATTTTTTTTCATTTTTCTTTCCCTTTCTTTTTGTTTATTTATATGCTAATATGCGAAAATTGCCGACAAAACGAAAAAGACCGCTGCAGTTTGCAGCAGTCTCCTTAAATCACAAATTTCTGTTTCGTCTGTCCGTCCTCATTCAGTTTCATCAGGATATACGCCGACACATCAGGGTATTCAGTAATCTCTGGCAGAATTTCTTTTAGCGTCCTTTTCGACATTAGGTCATTCTGAACCATCTGAACCGCCTCTTCATTTCTTCCATATTGAAGCAGTCTTTTAAAAATCACTTTGGAGTTCTTTTTTAAGTATCTCTTTACATTCTCATTTTTTGTTTTTGCAAAAATCTGAAGCGCTGTTTCCTGCCGTTCAACTGCAAAACGAGCGAAGTCATGTGTAGGCGGTACCTCATACCGTTCATTTTCAATAAAATTTTGGATAATACTTCTCATCACAATCGGTGCATTTGGATGCTTTGGAATTATCAGTTCACGGCCACCCGTTTCTATTGTTGCCGTTCCATATACATATGACCGTGTTATTGCAAATTCCAGGTCAGGGATATATTTTTTAACGTGGACTTTTCTGACATCTGGAAATGCATTCTCCTTGATTTTGCTTACCGACTCCGGGATTGTTACTTCTTCCAGCGACGGATTATTGAAGAATGCGTTGCTTTCTATCACCTCAAGACCGTCAGGAAGAAGTAATTCCTGGATATTATTATTCTGGAATGCCGCCATTCCAATTGCCTTAATCTGTGGCGGTAAAACCAGTTTCTGGATATTGCAGTTTGCAAAGATGCCTTCAGCAGAATAAGAACCGAGCGTTTTAATTCCTTTCCCGAAATCAATCTCGCTTAAATTGCGGCATCCTCTGAATGCGGAGCGCTCTATTGTAACAAGGGAATCCGGAAGTTTTACGGCATAAATCTTACATTTGCTAAACGCTCTTGCCTTGATTATCCTTACCCCCTCTGGAATCATCACCTTTCCAGTCTTTCCTGTTGGGCAGGCAATCAGCTCTACCATTGATTTGCTGTAGGCAATACCATCAACGCATTTGTATCTGAAATTACCCTTAATCTCAAGATTTTTAATCCTATCGCTGGACGCAATGGCAAGCAGGATATTATCTGTCAGCCTTCTGTCCGGGTCTTCTATGACAAGAGATACCATGTCTTCAGCTGTGAGTGATTCTATATACGAAATAATACATTTTTCTTTTATTAAGTCTTTTGCTGAAATTATTATTACTTTTTCGTTGACTTTTTCTTCCATTTCTTCTCCTCTTTGTGTTTGCGGGCAGCATGCGACACCAACAGACAGTGGATGAATAGCTGAGGCGTTGAGCTTATTTTTTTTGTTTCTTTTTGTAGTATGTTTGTATTTTTGGTTAACCTGAAATTTTCGCGAATGTTTTTTTAAATTCTGTATCCTACACGACACTTTTTGGCTCTGTTTGGTGAACACATTTCGTTTTCTACTCAGTCTTTCATACGCCAACATCCTCTTATCCGGCTTATCCGGCCGCGCTGCTGCCTCGTGTTTTTCCCACGCAAAAAAAGCCAGCGTTTTCGCGCCAGCCTTTAGCAAGAAAAATCAAATCGCAAACTTATTTTCTGAAATCCCCTTTTTGTTCAATTGCTCCAACACATACGACTGTGCCGCTGTCATGTCTTGCTCTTTCACCTTCGGCAGAATAACCTTCAATGTTGGTTTGGAAACGACTCCGGTCTCTAACAGCTTCACCAGTTTCTCTTCTTCGCCTTCAGCAATCAGCCTTAACGCAATTTTTTTAGAATTCTTTTTTATATAATCTTTTGCGTCTCCGCCTCCGGAAAAGAGATACTCTTCCAAAGCGCCATCTTCTTTGCCTTTTGCAGTGGATGCATACTGCCAGAATTCAGTGTGCTTGATACTTTCATTCTTAAAGAACTCATCTATAGCCAATAGATATTTACTGTAAGTAGTACTATTCGTATACAATGGTAAAATCGCGTGTTTGTCGCCACAGTGTAGTATTGCTATTGTGTCGGTATTGCTTCCGGGTCTGTATGATTCGATGATACCGATTTTTACGTTAGGTAAGTAAGAGCCCATAGTAATATTTTTCATGCTATGAGAAATTGCATTTTTGGAAAAATCCTGCACGGTTTTAGGAATCTTAATAGATTCAATACACGTACCAACGAAAGCGTTGTCGTGCACGCGCTCCAGGCCTTCATTCAGATTGATGACCTCAAGACCCGACAGCCAAAATGCTTCGCGCCTAATCTCTTTAATCTGCGGAGGCAGTGTGATTGTCTTTAATTCCGTACATCTCTCGAAACAAGAATCCGGAATAATGGTCACCCCTTCCCCAAGGTCAATCCTGTGAAGCTGTCGGCATAGCTCAAAAGCATTCATTCCGATTTTTTCAAGAGAATCCGGAAGCCTTACTGTTTTAAGTTTCTGCCCTCCTGAAAAAGCAAACGGGATTATTTCTTCCACTCCATCAAGGATTACCAGGTTTTCCATATCAGCATCGCAGGTGACGGCTTTTTTCCTATTTTGTGTATATACGACACCGTCAATAGTAACATAATCGGGGCTCCGTACTTCAAAAGTGCGAACATAATAATCGTAAGTTTTAAGCTTCGCCATATCAATCAGGTCTGCCGGGTCAACAAAACAATCAACGTCCAGAACGAGATTCTGCGGAAATCCGGTATGATAATTTACCCATTTGAGCGAATCCAGACGGTGGATTATCATTTTCTTTACTTTTGTCAGTTTGATGCTTTCTATAAACTTCAGGCTTCTTCCATCACTGTCAGGAAGGATGATTTCGTCCTGGTTGTAATCAATATCGATGACGATAGTGTCAACCAGTTTAAGTCCATTCACGAATGGCTGCTTTATCAGTGCAGAGCCGTCAAATGCGCCTTCTTCCACGTTCTTCCAGCATTTAATATTATGCGTTCCTCTGACGTTAGTACATCTGCATCCATGGAATGCGTTTTTTGCAATCCTGTCTACCTGATTAATCGTAATAAAATCATTTTCATCCTTGCAGAATGTGTTAAGCAGTATCATACTACTTGGGTTACAGACTTTTTTAATAAGACACTCATGTGATATGAAATAATTGCTGTGTGATTCCACTTTTTTCACATTTGGAAAGAGCTCGTTTTTAATTTCAATACTATAAACGCCATCAGCAATCACGAGCCTTTCAACATCAGGAAAGCACTTATCGCTGTCCGGCATCTCTAAGTTGGCAAATATTTCCACCATTTTTACACCGGGCTCCACATCAAGGTCAATATCACACTTATTTTCTCTATTGTGATACCTTGTCACACCTACGTCCAAATCCTGATATTTTACGATTCCTGATTCCAATACTTCAGTTAAACATCCTGTTTTTTCCATTTCTCTTAATTCCTTTCTTTTTGTTTTTATACACACAATATGCCGAATTTTCTACGGTAAAAAAAAGAACAGGCGTTTCACCTGTTCTTAAATGGCATACGAAATTTTCTCCTCCTGAACTCCATTGAGATTTAACTGATTCAGCATATATGCTTTTAGGATTTAAAGCGGGAATCCTCGGTTATTCTATATCCGAGATGAAAGCGCA
>OLRQ01000513.1_pt1 | contig 40142 bp, 33 predicted proteins | sample 1671971 | NCBI WGS metagenome assembly OLRQ01 (sample SAMEA3136631, study PRJEB25190) | human gut metagenome | biome: human gut; feature: human-associated habitat; material: faeces | place: Austria | collected 2013
ACCTCATCTGCCGCAAGCGGCATCTTCCCCTCAAGCTCCGCAAGGGGAAGACAATCGGGTGCGGCGAAACTCAGCAGCGCACTAACGTAGCGCGAGGCAACTGCGGTTTATTCCAACGTTCCGAACCGGGCTACCGCAAAACTCAGCAACGCACTAACGTAGCGCGAGGCAACCACTGTTTCCTCCGCAGCCTCGACACCGGGCAACCGCAATAAATGTATCCGTGACTGCCCCAAATCGCCACTAAAAAAATTTACGGGGATTTTACATTGGGATGGTATTTTACATTACGCTTTACATTTAAAATTAAGGCAAAGCGAGGTAATGACAATGATATTTTGTGTTGAAGACGACGCAGGCATCCGAGATCTGATGATATACACGCTCAACGCCTCGGGCTTCCGGGCGGTGGGCTTTGAAAACGCAAGGGAGTTCTATGCCGCTCTGGCAGACGACACTCCTGAGCTTATAATGCTTGACATCATGCTGCCGGGCGAGGACGGCATATCCATCCTCAAGCGTCTGAAAGCCGACGCGCGCACGGCGGACATCCCGGTCATTATGGCGACGGCCAAGGGCAACGAGTACGATAAGGTCATCGGCCTTGATCTCGGTGCGGACGACTATCTTGCAAAGCCGTTCGGCATGATGGAGATGGCCTCGCGGGTTCGCGCAGTGCTGCGCCGCAGCGGCCGCGCGGCGGAAAAGCCGCAGCTGATCCGCGTCGGCGGCCTTGAGATGAACCTCGGTGAGCACAGCGTAACCGCCGACGGCATCCGTGTCCAACTCACGCTCAAGGAGTTCGAGCTGCTGCACACGTTCATGACAAACCCCGGCCGGGCGTTCACGCGCGAGCAGCTGCTGTCCTCGGTCTGGTGCGAGGATTTCCTGGGCGAAACGCGCACGGTTGACGTCCACGTCGGCACGCTGCGCCAGAAGCTCGGCGCCTGCGGCAAGTATATCCGCACCGTGCGCGGCGTGGGCTATAAGCTGGAGGTGTAGCATATGACGAAACGCATTTTTCGTTCGACCTTCGCCGTCGCGGCCGTGGTGCTGCTGGCGTCGTTCGTGCTCATCACGGGCGTGCTTTACGAGTATTTTTCAAACAAGCAGATGGATCAGCTGAATATGCAGACCCACCTTGCCGCGCAGGGCGTCGAGTCCGCCGGCGCGGATTATTTCAGTGATATAAACGTCGACGGCTGCCGCATAACCTGGATCGCCGCCGACGGCACGGTGCTGTTCGACAGCCGGGCGCAGCAGTCGGGCATGGAAAACCACGCCGACCGCGAAGAGGTGCAGCAGGCGCTGAAAACCGGCCACGGCGAGAGCATGCGCTACTCCACGACGCTCATGGAGCGCCAGCTATATTCCGCCGACCGCCTGTCCGACGGCTCGGTCGTGCGCATTTCGGACATGCAGTACACGCCGCTGACGCTGATCCTCGGCATGATCCAGCCGGTCATCATCATTGCGCTGCTTGCGCTGCTGCTGTCACTGCTTTTGGCCTCGCGCATGTCAAAGCGCATCGTAAGGCCCCTCAACGAGCTGAGTCTCGACAATGCCGACAGGATCGAGACCTATCCCGAGCTTGAGCCGCTGACCGATAAGCTCAGAAGCCAGCAGCATCAGCTGCGCGAGCAGGAGACCGAGCTGCGCCGCCGCCGCGACGAGTTCGAGGCCGCGACCGGCAACATGACCGAGGGCCTGGTCCTGCTCAACGAGCAGGGCAGCGTGCTGAGCATCAATCGCTCGGCAACGCACATCCTCGACATAAGCCGCTACTGCATCGGCAAGGATATCCGCGCCGTCAGCGCCGTGCCGCAGCTGCGCGAGCTGAGCGAAAAGGCGCTCGGCGGCGAGCACTGCGAGGCGCACGCGTGCCTCGGCGGCGTGAGCTACAGGCTCTACGCAAGCCCCGTCACCTCCGGCGATAAGGTCTCCGGCGCCGTGCTCCTGATGCTCGATACCACCGAGAAGGAGCAGGCCGAGCAGCTGCGCCGCGAGTTTTCCGCCAACGTCTCGCACGAGCTGAAGTCGCCGCTGCACACCATCTCCGGCTGCGCGGAGCTTCTGGCAAACGGCATCGTCAAGCCCGAGGACGTTCCGCATTTTCTCAGCCAGATCCAGTCCGAGGCAAAGCGCATGATCGCGCTCATCGAGGACATCATCAAGCTCTCGCACCTCGACGAGGGCGCGGAGGATATGCAGCGCGAGGATGTCGACCTGCTCGCCGTCGCGCGCCGCCAGGCCGATAACCTCTCGCAGGCGGCCGAGAGTGCGGAGGTTTCGCTCTCCGTAAGCGGCGAGAGCGCCGTCGTAAACGGCATTCCGCAGCTTCTCGACGCGATAGTTCACAACCTCTGCGAAAACGCCATCAAATACAACCGCCCCGGCGGCTTTGTCAAAGTCAACGTCCGGCGCGAGGGCGGCTCGGCGCTGCTGACGGTCGAGGATAACGGCATCGGCATTCCGCCCGAGCAGCAGGAGCGCATTTTCGAGCGCTTCTACCGCGTTGACAAGAGCCACTCCAAGGAGGTCGGCGGCACAGGCCTCGGCCTTTCGATCGTAAAGCACGCCGCCGCGCTGCACAACGCGAAAATAAGCGTCGTCTCCGCCCCCGGCAAAGGCACCGTCATCACCGTTTCTTTTTAGAGGCGCATTGACGCAGCTACGGATACGTATATCTCTGGTAGCCCGGTTCGGAACTGCGTAGGAAACCGTGCGTGCCTCGCCACACGGTAGTGCGATGCTGTGTTTTGCACCGCGCCTTGTAGGGAACGGATTTATCCGTTCCGCGTGTTATGGTTTTGTCGGCACTTTCCGGTCGGGCTGACGCAAAAACCGTATCGGTATCAGTGCTGACGCGCCTCTAAAAAACCGCCACTAAAAAGACTTGACAGGATGGGATTTCGTGTGTATAATACACTTTTCAGAAATGAAAAAGAAGGAGTTTAGCTATGAATAAATATCTTGACATCTCACCCGAAGTTCAGCAGGCCCTTGCAGACGGCAAGCCCGTCGTAGCACTTGAGAGCACGATTATTTCCCACGGCATGCCTTATCCCAAAAACGTGGAAACAGCTATGCTCGTTGAGAAGACGATACGCGATAACGGCGCGGTTCCTGCAACTATCGCGATCATCGGCGGCAGACTCAAGGCAGGCCTGTCCCCCGAGGAGATCGAGTATCTGGGCAAATCCGGCCGCAAGGTCGCGAAGGTTTCGCGCCGCGACCTGGCAGCGATCGTCGCACGCGGCGCAGACGGCGCAACGACCGTCACAACGACCATGATCATCGCACACATGGCCGGCATAAAGGTGTTCGCGACCGGCGGCATCGGCGGCGTACACCGCGGCGCAGAGACTACCATGGACATCTCCGCCGACCTCGAAGAGCTTGCAGGCACGCCGGTAATGGTCGTGTGCGCAGGAGCAAAGAGCATCCTCGACCTCGGCCTTACGCTCGAGTACCTCGAGACCAAGGGCGTTCCAGTCATCGGCTACGGCACGGACGAGCTGCCCGCGTTCTACACTCGCTCCAGCGGCTTCGGCGTTGACTACCGCGTCGATACTCCGGCGCAGCTGGCCGCAATGTTCAAGGCGCAGCAGGAGCTGGGCATGAAGGGCGGCATGCTCGTCACCAACCCCATCCCCGAGCAGTACGCGATGGACAAGGCCGTCATCGACGCAGCCATCGAGCAGGCGGTTGCCGAGAGCAAGGAGCAGGGCATCCACGGCAAGGAGACCACTCCGTTCCTGTTGGCCCGCGTGGTCGAGCTGACCGGCGGCGACTCGCTCGAGAGCAATATCCAGCTCGTTCTCAATAACGCCATCGTCGCATCAAAGACCGCAGCAGAGCTGTGCAAGTAAAATAGACTAATGATCCCGGGCAGGCTTTTGCCTGCCCGGAATCATTAGCCTGAATAACACAAAAGGGTATTGACTTGTGCCTCTGTATGTGGTATTATATATTAGCTTTAAGGAGCATCGGATATCGCGGAGTGGAGCAGTCCGGTAGCTCGTCGGGCTCATAACCCGAAGGTCGTGGGTTCAAATCCCTCCTCCGCAACCAAATCTGTTACCGTTGTTGATACAATATCAGCAACGGTATTTTTTTATTTTCTGCTGTTCTGTAGGCGTTTTCTGTCTGAAAACGGAGGATTTTCAGAACATTTCTGCCGTTGAACAGACCGTGATGTCCCATTTGCCGCAGCCGGGTGTTCCCAAAAGCACAGCTTGTGAGAATTGCAATCGTTATAAGAATACAAACGATAAATTATTATTTTTTATATACACAGAACCGTCCATGGCTGGGAGTAATCTCGGATATGGACGGTTTTCCTTTGTAGCCCCGGGACATAGAGGACAGAAAGGACAAAATAGAACAGGCCCGGAGCAGCAGATTCTTTTTCTGCCGTCCCGGGCCTGTGATTAGCAGTATATGCTTTTAATACTTTGCGAACTTATAGGTTTAGGGCACAGACAACATAGCGTTGTGTATCACCTTTAATAACCTAAGGCTCTTTCGGCCGTGGATATACCTTATCCAATAAGGTCCATCTTTTTGCGAAGTGTGCTTTGTTCGTGAGTCTATTTCTTCGGTTGTTTAATTACTGTAGCCTGATTTTCAATAAGATGGTATGGTGGTTTAGGAATGTTACTCCAGAATATATTAATATCGAACTGGTGTACTTTCAACTTCTGGTCCAAATTAGAAACACGGATCAGATCGCTCTTATATTCCTTGGTGGATTTGCTGTTCAAGAGTTCTGTAATGACTTTTATATTACAGCTACGCACCAATTCTCCCTCGAGATTAGGGACTTGTGGAATAGTAACCACCGCGGAAATAGCAGAACATGACTTGAGCTTTTCAATGTTTTTGTCAAGTCGAGCAACATTGTCCGTGTCGGTATCGAATATTAAAACCACAATGGTTCCTTTAGCAAGTGTCCTTAGGTGAAGATCGGTGATATTACATTCGATTACATTTAGTTTTTGGACTTTTCCTGGGTGAATAAGACCCATGCTGTTTTTAAGGGTATTGACAAGCTTCTTTTCATCATCGCCTTCGACTAAATACAGCAGATTTCTATTTCTCATTGCCGCTACCTCCGGAATTAAAAATCTGCAATATCGTATATGAGTTCCAATGCAGGAGCACTAGAAAACATATCGTTCTCGACGGCATTTTTCAAGGAATCTGTATTACGCTTAAGTACAGATGATGCATCAATGCAAGTGATTGGACACGCAACATTATCAACATCCTTTCTCAGGAATGAATATGTATGCTTAGGTAAGTTCATATCAAGAATATCAGTATTGTGCGTTGTGAAAAACAGTTGATCATTGGGCTTGAGGCAATCAATCATTAGGGAGAGAATAGCTTTTTCTATATCACTGTGAATATATGGGGATTTTTCGTCACAATAATAGAAGCCGTGCTTTCCTTCTTTAAGTGATGCCACAAGCAGTGCAATCTTTACGCCTGCTTTGGTGCCACTTGATAGTTTATTACTATCAATTTTTTTGCCATCCTGAAGAATAACAGGGTTATCTGGTATTCGAACAATGTATGTCTTTTCGACTTCCTGAGAGATATCTACTGCCTTAATGGAAGGGTCTAATGCTTTTAATATATTCTCAAGCACTAAACGGAACCGATCATCCTTGTCTGGTAGGTCAAGAACGCAGTCATTATCCTCTGGGTATTCAAAAAGCCAACCAAGCCCCTCCAGTTTCTCCAACTCTCGCAAATAATCTCTTTCGGGAATATACTGCGTTTCTTCAATCCTTTTTACACAAGATTCGTAGCTGTCTTTGGTATGAATTCTTTCTTTTTGAACACTAAGAGAAAAGTTATCAGGGGTATATTTACCTTCGGTGCAAGGTGTAATTTTACAATTGATCCGATAAAAGCAATTGCTAGGAAACGCAATATCTAACGCAAAAGACGCTTCTTTGCCCTGATCGGAAATAATCTCCGTAAATTTCTCATAGCTTTTTTTGCTCAAAAAGTTGAAAATATACATGAGCGCATGACCCAATGTAGTTTTTCCGGATGCATTCGCCCCCATAATAATGTTGACCTTTTTGTATCTGAAGTTTGGGCGTTCAGCCAAATGCTCATCCTCAATACAGGATCCAACAATTTTCTTGGGATATGTTAGGTTTAGATGAAAGTATCTAAAGGCATATATATTGTCCAATCGGACATCTAAAACAATCACGGTATCACCTCTCTTGATTATTTCTTCGGATTTCACGAAGTAATCCTCCTTTCATATTATAGCGCAACACTTTCAAAAAATCAACACTGTTTTTTAGAGGGATAATATACGATACCATTTTTGATATGAATAAGCACTCGAAATAGCATAGCTAATTCGTGCACCTATAGCCTTATATTGCGCCTGCAATGCAAAAGCAAAATAGAACAGACCCGGAGCAGCAGAATCTTTTTCTGCCGCCCCAAGCCTGTTTTTACTATTCTCATAGCCTTGTTGTGATTTTCTTCCCGTCCTTGAACCGAAACACCACCCGCTCGTCGGCGTGGACAGTGACATGGTCAACGGTGCCGTTCCAGAGCTTTTCGTCGAAGGTCAGCGGCAGGGCGGTCAGTTCACCCAACTCGAACATCATACCGCCGATGGCAATGGCATCCGCTTTCATTTTCTCCCGCTGCCGTTGCAGTGCTGCCAACTTGGCTTCGGTTTCCTCAAAGCGGCGGCACAAATCGGTGTGAGCGGTGCGGTAGGCATCTTCCGTCGTGGTGTTGGCGGCGTTTTCCTCGATGCACAGCCGAAGCATCCCGGTGATGCCGGTCAGTTCCTCCTCCAATTCCTGAATGTCTGCGTCAATGAAATCCGTGTCCGTAAGCGTCTGCTGAGCGCAGCGGAGCTGGTCGATGGCTGCATCCCGGTCAGAAAGATATGCTCCAAGGGCGGCAAGAAACAGTTCCTTCAGGCGTTCCTCGGTCAGATGGGGCGTTTCGCATTTGTGTTCCCCTTTAAATTTGTCATTACACTGCCAAATGACCCGGCGGTAACGGTCGGTGGAATGCCATGTCTTAGCCCCAAAAATCCCGCCGCAGTCGGCACAGAGGATTTTCCCGGAAAAGGGACTGGTCTGGCGGTGCCGGGTGCGGCTGTTTTTGCGCCGTTCCAGCTCCGCTTGCACTTGCTCCCACTCCCACGGCTCGATAATGGCTGGGTGACTGTCCTCTACATAATATTGGGGTACTTCTCCCTCGTTGATCTTTGTTTTCTTGGTGAGAAAATCCACCGTGAAGGATTTTTGCAGCAGCGCAGAGCCTTTGTACTTCTCGTTCCGGAGGATGCTCTCCACGGTGGCTCTCTGCCAGACGGTCTTTTTTCCGGGGGTAGGGATGCCCTCCTCCGTCAGCACGGCGGCAATGGCGTTGGTGGATTTTCCCGGAAGAAATTCGCGGTAGATACGCCTGACGATCTCCGCCTCCTCCGGAACGATCTCCGGCAGACCATCCGCGCCTTTGCGGTAGCCGAGGAACTGTCCGTAGGGAATGCTGACCTTGCCGTCAGAGAACCGCTTCCGCTGTCCCCATGTGACATTCTCGGAAATACTGCGGCTCTCTTCCTGCGCAAGGCTCGACATGATGGTGATGAGCAGTTCCCCTTTGGAGTCGAAGGTCATGATATTTTCTTTCTGGAAGAAGCATTCACATCCGGCTTCTTTCAGCCTGCGGATGGTGGTCAGGCTGTCTACGGTGTTCCGGGCGAAGCGGCTGACGGACTTGGTGACGATAAGGTCGATCTTCCCGGCAAGGGCATCCCGGATCATACGATTGAAGCCGTCCCGGTGCTTGGTGTTGACGGCACTGATGCCCTCGTCCGTGTAGACCTCCACGAAATCCCAGTCCGGATTTTCCCGAATAAACTTGGTGTAGTAATCCACCTGTGCTTCGTAGGAGGTAAGCTGTTCCTCGCTGTCCGTGGAAACTCGGGCATAGGCGGCGACCCGGCGGCGAACCCGCTCTGCGGTGGGTGTTTTGGTATGGATATTCAGTGTGGCGGGGATGACGGTGACGTTTTTAGCTTTCGGCATGGCGCTGACTCCTTTCCCGTGTTTTCTCTCCGGCGGCGATGCGCATTTCCGGTGTCCAACTCTCGGCGCGGGAGCGGTCCTGCCACCGCTTCACGGCGTTGGTTCCGTCCTTGAGGGTGAACTCCAGAAGATTGTTGTTGTGGGCTGTGATCGCCGTTATTTTGCCCATGCGCCCCACCTGAGCGGCAGCCTGCATCAACTTCTCCTCCGGGATTGCCTTGGAAGGGCAGTGGGCTTTGCCGTAGGAATTGTAGGTGGAGCAGATCCAGACCGGCCCTGTGGCGGTGGTCTTGCGGCGGTAGTGTTTGCCGCAGTTGGCGCAGGTGATCCGCCCCGAAAAGGGGGATGCTTTCTGTGGCTTGCCGGGGGCATACTTTTCTTTTCTCCGTTGGATTTCCGCTTGAACGGCTTTAAAGGTTTCCGGCGAAATGATAGCTTCATGGGTGTCCGCTGCATGGTAGCGGGGCAGTTCCCCGCAGTTTTTTCGGGTAACTTTCGTCAGGTGGTTTTCCCGGAATTCTGTCTGGAGGAGAAGATTCCCGGTGTAAGTATAGTTGCGAAGAATGCGCTCCACGGCACTCTTGTGGAATATGCAGCCGTTTTGTGTAACATAGCCGCTTTCGTTCAGCCGCCTGGTGATGGCGGTGACGCCCTTCCCGGCGAGGTAATCGGCAAAAATGCTTCTGACGATCTCGGCTTCTTCCGGGACAACGACCAGCTTATCCCCCTCCCGGCGGTAGCCCAATAAGAAGAAGCGCCAGGGGATTTCCGCCTCGAAGTTTCGTTTGACCCGCCATTTCTGATTCTCGCTGGCGGAAAGGCTTTCCTCTTGGGCATAGCTTGCCAGAACGGAAAGCATCAGTTCACCGTCGGCGGTGGCGGTGTCGATAGATTGCTCTTCAAAATAAACGCTGATGCCCAGCCCTTTCAGTTCCCGCACCGTTTCCAGAAGTGTCACGGTATTTCGGGAAAAGCGGGAGATAGATTTGGCGATGATGTGGTCAATTCTCCCTGCGCGGCAGTCGGCAAGCATCCGCTGAAAGTTCTCACGGCTGTCCTTGGTGCCGGTTTTGGCTTCGTCGGCGTAGACTCCAACATATTCCCAGCCGGGGTGGTGGCGGATGTAGGTGCTGTAATAATCTACCTGCGACGCCAGGGAGTGCAGCATGGCATCTTTTCCGCTGGACACTCTGGCATATGCCGCCACCCGGAGGGCTTTGGGCATCTGCGGTGCAAATTGAATTTTCTCTACGGTTCTTGACATGGTATCCTCCTTCGCTCTTGTATCAAGTATCGTCAGCTACATATATTGCTCGGTTCGGAGGATATAGCAAGTCCATATCCCGACAAACTTCAGAGAAATATACTGGTTTGTTTCAGGCCGGTTTTCATGGCGAAAACGGCGTTGGCACGGTCACGGGTTTGCGTGTCCACTTCTCCCGTACGGCAGAGGTTATCCATCGCTGCGCAGAGGATCCGGTACAGAACGAGATCTTCTTGCGTCGGCATAGCAGAGGCGGGAACAGTATTTGCGGTTTTTGTTTCCATAGCTGACAAACTCCTTTCCGCAGAATTGGCAGGCCAGACGGTAGTATGCTTTCCGCTGCACCTTTTCCGGGTGGGCATTCCACCAAGCGTTCCGGCACCTGTCGGAGCAGAAGTATTTCGCTTTTCTGCCCTTAGCCTGCAGGACCGGCTTTCCACATTGGCGGCACCCGACCTGTACCGCATCCTTCGGTGGATGGCGGCGGATGTAGGAGCGGACGGTATTGACGGAAAGCCCAAGGGCAATCGCAATGTCTGTGGCACTCTTGTCATGGCTGCGCATGAGATTCAGCGTCTCGATTTCCTGTTTGGTCATATGAGAAACCTCCCGGATTTGATTTGTGGGGTAATAACCCTTTTGAATTTGCTGTTTTTGTGCATAAGACCCCGGGCCGTTGCCCGAACGGAAATCCCCCGGAGATTATGACCGCCCCTCCCCATCGGCGCTCTCCCACACCGCCGGATTGACCAGATAAGTATCCGAGGGCTTTCTTCCCGGTCCATAGGAGGGCGGTACCGGCTTGACGGCGAGGTACCCGTATTCGCACAGTCGTTCCAGCACAGGCTGCAGGCTTTCCACAGTCTTGCAGCCCCGGTACAGCCGCATGGCATCCCGGCGGGAAAACTCCGCCAACTGCTTTCGCTTGACGGCAGCGAGGAAAAGCCGGGCATTTTTGTTGACTGCGTCGGCTCCCATGAGGGAATAGGCGGCTTTGGCGTGTTCCAGAAAGTAACGACCAATGGAAACCGCATTCTCCATGGTTTCCTGGTCCACAGGGTCGAACATGGAGTCTTTTGGGTATTTCATGACATGGAGAATGCCGCCGATTCGCAGGACGGCTCCCACGAATTTGCCTGCCCAGTCCTGAATCTCTGCCAGATCGCCCTTCAACCGGCCTTCCACCTCGTTGAACAGGGCTTCCAATACCTCTGCCGCTCCGTCATCCAGACTGATCGGTTCCTGCTCGTTGTTACCGGAGAGAATGGTTTCGACCAGATCCCGGTATCGGGATTTCACCCCCTCCGGGATTGGCTCTGCGGAAAAGGAGCGCCTGCCCACGGTGGATTTCGGCATGGAGTACAGGAATCGGGCGGTAAGACCACGGCCACGAAAGGTGTTGTTGCTCATCAGACCGTTCAGCACCTCGGGCTGTACCGCCAGTACCATGGTCAGCGCCGGATGAATAATGCTCTCACTGGCTCTGCCCACACGATCGACCCGGATGGTATCGCCGCTGTGTCCCTTGAGGAATACGTCAATGTTCACATTGCGGTTGTACAGACCGCTCATGATACTGAAGATGCCGCCCTCTGCGGAAACCACCGCCGCGCGTCCTTTGTTTTCCGCCAGAACGGAGGTCAGCTTTTCGGAGGTTACATCATCCACAAACAGCCGCAGCGGTTTGGCAGGCTCAAATTTGGCAAGCTCCGCAGCCTTGGTGCGAACTTCCTCCTCGGTGGCTTTACCCTTGGAAGCCCGTTCCACCAAGCTGCGTTTTTCTTTTTCCAGCTTGTCCTGAATCATCCGGCTTTCTACGATCTCGGCGGTGCGACGGGAATTCTCCTCTTTTTCATATTCTTCTACCGGTCGGATCATCATGGACAGTACCGAGGATTTCCGCTCCGCCGGTTCCATGATGACAACCATATAGGTGTTGAGAGGTTCCGCCCAATCCGCATTGCCCCGGATAAAGTACTTCCCCTGACAGCACAGGGACACGATGCCCAACGCCTCCACCGCCGCCATGTCCACGGGAGTCTGCGTGGATTCCGCCACCGCCAACACATAGCGCCGGATAACCTCCGGCAAGGCGTCCACGGGAAATGCGGGAAGGTCGTATTCATCAAAGGGAATAGGCGTGTCCCAGGTAACAGGCACTTCACCGTTATAGGCATCCGGCGGGATGTACCCGGTCTGCTTGCGGATCTTGGCATAGAGCCGCTGTTTCCCCGCCCAGATGCGCTCCAACTCCTGCTCGTCCAGCGGCGGGGTGCATTGCTCGGCGGCTTGCAGGAACAGGTTCTTTGCCTCCGGCGTATCGCCGTACCGCTTGATGATTCTGGCACCGATTTGCGACATGGTGCTGTTGCGGCTGCCTTCGGGAATGGTGCGCCCAAGGTCTGCAAAAGCCTGCTCGTTTTCCCGTTCATCCAGAAATGCGTTCAGCGAGATTGTACCGGGATGGTAGATGACCTTCGGATTTTCCGTGCCAAACAGAAACCGTGCGGCATCCGTGGCATTGGCATCGAAGAACGGGAACACTGCCAGCAGGCGCTTTTTCAGCGCCGTATAGCGGTCTGCATCCTGCTCCGGGTCAATCCGGAAAACGATATGGAATCGAGGGCATGGACCTTTTTCTCCTTTTGGTTTCTCGTGGTGGCGGCTAAAGTGCAGCACATAGGGAACATCGGCAAAGAACTCCGCAATGTCCTCCGGGGTGATCCAATCTGCCGGTACATCCGAGTGGTCGTTGTCGCAGTCCATGGGCAGAGCGTTGGCGGTCTCAAAGTTTGGGACGCTCCGATGGTCATTTTTGTACTTGGCACAGACCATATCTTTGGAAAATGCCGGCTTTGCGGTGACTTCATCCGTGATATTCACTTCATTGGGATACCGGCAGTTGGCCGCATTTCCGATGCAGTCTGCCGTGTACACGGTGATGGGTTTGTTTTCAGTCATAAAATTTCCTCCTTCCTCAGTCTTTTCGATTCAACCAAGTGTCCAATGCAGAGCGTGCAATAAGCCAACGCTGCCCCACACGGCGATACGGAATCGTTCCGCTCTCCAGCAGCCGAACCAGTGTCGGCACGCTGATTCCCAGGTAAGTTGCAGTCTCTTTTAAGTTGAATACGGACTTGTGAGAACCTGTTTTCATAGATTTCACTCCCTTCTCTTGTGTTTGGCTGTATTATCGCATATAATAGGGACAATATTCTTCACCCTATCGGTAAGAACTATTTTGGGATTTGCTGTTCTAACGGTAAGAATTGCGGTAATAAAGGAGCGTGACGGTATGGACCTCAAGAGGGAACTGACGAATTATGAGATCGGCGGCATCGGAGACATAAAAAAACACACCCTCCGGTTCCATTCGTACAGAATGGGAACGGAGGATGGGAAGCTGACAATTTATGCGGAATATAATCCGGAAAATCCGCCTGCGGTGTTCGAGGGTTATCCGTCTGGGCAGGAGCTGTTGATCGAGCTGTGTAATCTGAATCTGGAACTCCGGGGCAAATCGCCGGAGGAGTGCGCCCGGATTCTGATCCGGTGGAGCATGGAAAATATCCATCCCTACTATTTTTACGGGGACAGTGTATCACATTTGGAATGGAATAAGGACGATCCGGCGAGTTATTGGGATGTCATGGTGAATGCCTTGGAATGCTATTATGTCCATGTAGAAGAAATGGTGCGGGATTTGGAACGGCTTTATACCGATACCATGACGGCCTTTACCATTCGTAGCTTGATGGAGGGCAAGGTGGCAGACGCACAGCGAATTTATGAAAATGTTCGTGCGCCGGAACAGGAAAATCTGCTTCGGGAATGGTATCGGACGGATGATGCCCTCCGTCCCGCTGTGCTGCAGCGATTTGTTGAAAAAGTTGCGAAACTGAACATGGGGCTTGAATACGACCTAACCACCGGGCAGGTTCAACTACAGCCTGTGGTTAAGTCTGTGGTGGATGCGGCTTATTTCGGCCTTGCCCGCTTTATGGCGGTGAATGCCAATGCGCTGGATGACTACGGCGGTAAGACTAATATCGCTTTCTGCCAGGCGTGCGGAAAGGCTTTCATCAAACGGGGCAACCGGCAGAAATACTGCGGCACGCTGGAATGCCAGAGCGTGCGGAACAAAATCAAAGCGAAAGACTATTATTATCGACACAAATAAAGGATTCGGTGAAAAAATCAAGGGACATATATCTCAATTGGATCATAAAAGGTATTCCTGAAACAGTTGATCGTTCCACGCATTTGCTCCGATGGAGCGATCCGTCTCTGAGGAGATTGTCCACTCCTTGGCCTGTGCCTGCGTTTGATAAAGCCGCCGGTAACAGCCGTCCTGGGACATCAGCTCCGTATGCGTACCACGCTGCGTCACGGTCCCGCCCTCGATTACCAGGATCTGATCCGCATCCTCAATGGTGTTCAACCGATGCGCCACGACCAGAATCGTCTTCCCGCGCCGCAGCAACCCGGAGATCGCGGTCTGCACCAGCGCCTCATTTTCCGGATCGAGCGAGGCGGTCGCCTCATCCAACAGCAGTAGCGGCGCGTCTTTCAGGATTGCCCGCGCAATCGAAATGCGCTGGCGCTCGCCGCCGGAGAGAGATTGCCCGTTTTCCGCAAGAACGGTGTCGTATCCGTGCTCCAGGCGGCGAACAAATTCGCCGCATTGCGCCGCCTCCGCCGCTGCAATCACAGCCTCTCGGGGGGCGTCCGGATTTCCAATGCAGATGTTGTTCAGAACCGTGTCGTGAAATAGCACGGTGTCCTGGTCCACCACAGAAAGGTATTGGTGATAGCTCCGGATAGAAAGGCTGCTGATATCAACGCCGCCTATGCAAATCCGGCCCTGCTGCGGCTCCCAGAGCCTGGAAAGCAGGCGAAGCGTAGTCGTCTTACCTTCACCTGAGGGACCGACAATGGCGGTAATTGAGCCCTCCGGAACGGAGAAGGTCAGATCTCGCAGAATGTCATTTCCGCCTGGCGTATAGCGGAATGTGACGTGCGAAACCTCTATGTCAAACTGCGAGAGCGTACCATCCGGCCGCACATCGCTCGGCGCAGCAAACAGCGCGCGCAAACGATCCAGCGACTCACGCATATAAATCAAATTGGACAGCTCGCCCAGCGCTTCCGCAATCGGCTCGTATATGCGCAGAATCACGGCAAAGAACAGCAGCAGCGTGATGAGCGGAATCTGATCGGCGGAAAACATCGCCGTGCCGAAAAGGATCACGATACCAATGCCGAGTTGGAGAAACACCTCTGCCCCGGAAACAAAGATTCCTGCGGTCAGCTCCAGCTTTGTGGAAATGCGTCGTACTGCATTGAGGTCGGCCGCAAGCCGGTCAAATTGCTCACCGGACAGGTTGTAGGCTTTGATGACAGGCATACCCTCCAGATATTCCAGCATGGTGCCCTCCGCCCGTCGTTTGGCTTTGAGCTGACGGCGGGTCAGCCGTGCCTGAAGGCGGAGACTCAGCGTCTGGATTGCAAGCGAGACAGGAATCACACAGAACGCTGCAAGCGAGAGTTTCCAGTTCACCAGCGACAGCGCACCAAAGATGACCAGCGCCGTGATACCGTGAGAGATGAGTCCCGGTACCAGACCGCTCATGACGACCTCGCAATTGGCGCAGTCTGCCATCATGTGATTCACCAGATCGCCCCCGCTCTGTGCATTCAAGAATGACATGGGCATATCCATCAGCTTCTCAGCAGCGGCTCGCCGCATACGATCCATTTCACGATAGGTTGGGATGTTGTTTGCACGGTCAGACAGCCAGCAGGTCAGCAGCATCAGCGCGCAGACTGCGACACCCCACAATCCAAGCTCCTGGATTTCGGCAAGATTCGGCGCAGTGTGTGCCGTAATGGGCTGCAGCACGACAGCCATAAGCCGCCACAGGATCACAAAGGGCAAAAAGGCGCAAAGGTCACGGAAGGCACTTGCAAGAATGCCAAGGCGCAGACTGCGGAAGCCCTCGTCGGAGAGCGGAAGAATCTTTCGTATATATTTCATTTCGCACCTCCGTCCTGCGCACGCTCCAGATGCCACGCCTGCGTGGCGGAATATGCATTCCAGAGACCACGGTAGAATGCAGCATTTTCCATCAAATTCGCATGTGTTCCCCGTGCGTGGATTTGTCCGTGCTTCATCACGAGAATCTGATCTGCATTTTGTACCGTACTCAGCCGATGTGCAATCAGAAGTACGGTTTTGCCGCAGATCAGTCGGGAGATTGCCTGCTGTATTGCGGCTTCGTTCTCTGCATCCTGTGAAGCGGTTGCCTCGTCCAGCACGATGATCGGCGCATCCTTCAAAAAGGCCCGCGCCAGTGTAATCCGCTGCCGCTGTCCGGCGGAGAGGTGGACACCCTCCGCACCAAGCACGGTTTCGTATCCGTCCGGCAGGCGTGTAATGAAATCATGGCAATTTGCGGCCTTTGCTGCTTCAATCACTGCCTCGGTTGAAGCGGTTTTGTTGCCGAAGCGGATGTTTTCCAGAATCGACTGACTAAAAAGCCGATCATTTTGCAGCACGAAGGCAATCTGAGACATCAGCGTTTCCATCGGCATATTTCGAATGTCTGCACCGCCCAGGGTAATCTGCCCCGCGTCCGGATCCCAGAACCGTGCAATCAGGGAAGCAATTGTGCTCTTGCCGCTGCCGGAGGGGCCGACAATGGCCGTCACCTGTCCGGGCGCAGCGGTGAAGGAGATGCCGGACAGCGCGGGAACGGCATTGTCTCCGGTGTAGGAAAAGCAGACGTTTGAAAAACGAAGGGATGCATCTGCAATCGGCGGTTCCTTGTCACTCTGCGGAAGATCCGGTGTTTCCATGACGGTATCGAACCGTTCAACTTCAGTATACACACGCATGAACTCCTCCATAATACGTCCGATCTTGGGAATCACAGAGGCCAGCGATGGCGCAAGAATCAGATAAAACAGGAACGAAACTGCAAATTCCGCCCAATGCGCCGCATCCGGCGCACACCACAGCGCAGCGGGAATCAGAAACAGATAGATGTTCGCAATCAGTGTGGAAAAGGCAGGCATATACCGTTCCCAATTGCGGGTATAAGGGATGACCATGTCGGTGTAATCACCGATGGCATCCTGCAGCTTCCGGTATGCACCTGCGGAGCGGCTGAAGGTCTTGAGCACCGTGACGCCGCGCACGCACTCTACGGCGGCGTTTTCCATGTCGTCCAGGGCACCGTAGTAGAGCTCCATCATATGCTTGGCTCCACCACGTCCCATGGAGAGATAGTGGAACAAATATGCAATCGCAATCCCGATTGCCATTGCCAGGCCGAAGCGCCAGTCAATTGAGAGAATCAGTGCAACCATCGTCACGGGATAGACCACGGATGAGACCATGTCCGGCAGCTTATGTGCAATAAAGCTCTGGATTTTGTCGACGCCGGCATCCATAAGCCGAAACTGCTTCCCGACACCTTCCCTGATATGAAAGCCCAGCGGCAGCCGGGAGAACTTGTCCGCCAACGTGATTCTCAAACCGTAAGAGGTCTGAAATGCGGCAATATGAGACAGGATGAGCGAAGCAAAATAGCACAACACATTGGCCGCCGCACCTGCAAAGGCAATCAGCCCATATCGCAGCACGGCACTGCCTACCGGGATCGAACCCGTGAGCAGCAGTGCCTGAAGCAGACGATAGATTGCCAGATACGGCACAAAGTACGCCAGCGAGGACAGCGCCGCCAGCAACACGGAGACCGCCATGCACACCGGCCGCTGAAAACAGATGCGCAGGATCCGCCGGATGATTTGAATGCGTGATTCGGACATACACAATACCCCTTCTTTGAATGGTAAACTGATATTAGCATGGTCTCGCACGAAGCGTAACCCCAGTGGGGGGATAATGAGACGAAAAAGTGAAAAAACCGCATTTTTTATCCCGGGGGGGGAGGTTGCGAGCGCGTGCGGAACGCCCTATAATGACTCCTGTGTGCTCTCAAAGAAAGGGAAGGAGATTTGTATGCGACAAATAATTTCAAAATACTGGGATGCGTCCTCTGCCGGCTACTCCGACATCGTGCGCGAGGAACTGGACACCAAGATGCGTGAAGTGTGGCTCGGCCTGGTGGAGGAAAACCGCCCGAAGGGCGACTGTCTGCATGTGCTGGACGCCGGCTGCGGTCCCGGGTTCTTTTCGGTGCTGATGGCCCAGAACGGCTACCAGGTTACGGCCTTCGATTTCAGCGGGGACATGCTCAAGGCTGCAAAGGCGAATGTGGAGCACTACGGTGTCGCGGACGCGGTGCAGTTTTCTCAGATGGATGCCCACAATCTTGCTTATGAAAGCAATTCCTTTGACCTGATCCTCAGCCGGAACATGACTTGGACGCTCCAGAACCCGACGAAGGTCTACAGCGAGTGGCTGAGAGTGCTGAAGCCGGGCGGGCGCTTTCTGAATTTCGACGCTAACTGGAACCGTCGTTATTACGACGAAGGGCTGCAGTTGCTGCTGAAGCAGGACATCGAGGAGCTTCGGCGCATGGGCTATTCCGTCGACGAGACGGACGGCCACAACTGGGACGAGGAAGAGATGGCCTGGTCCATGAGTCTGCCGCTGAACCACGAGCTGCGCCCCCAGTGGGACGTGAAGACCCTGCTGAGCCTGGGCTGCACGGACGTGCGCGTGGTGACGAAGCTTCCAGATGGAATTATGAACGAGTATTACACGACCTTCTACCGGCACTTCCCGGTGTTTATGGTCTGTGCGACAAAGTAAATATGAAAGTGAAAAAACGACTCGGGCAGCTGGCGTCGGCACTGATCATCGTGTTCGGCGTGACGTTTCTGACCTTTCTTCTGTCCTATCTCTCGCCGGATGACGCGGCGGTGGTGAAGCTCTCGGCTATGAAGACCGGCTACACCCAGGAGATGCTGGAACGCACCCGGGAGGAAATGGGTCTCAACGAACCATTCCTCGTTCAGTATGGAAACTGGATGAAGGGCGTCGCACACATGGATTTCGGCACCTCCTACCGCACCAACGAGAAAATATCCACCATGATCCTCTCGGCCCTGCCGAAGACCCTTTCGTTGGCGGGACTGTCCATGCTGATCATGCTGGTCATCGCCATCCCGGTGGGGCTCTACTGTGCATCGCACACCAACGGGTTTCTTGACAGGCTCACCATGGCGGCGTCCTATCTCTTCTGCTCGCTTCCGTCCTTTTTCATCGCACTGGTCGCCATGTATTATCTGTGTATCCGCTGGAAGATATTTTCCGCCATGGCGGAGCCGGGCATCAAGGGGCTGATCATGCCGGCGGCGATCCAGGGCGTGACGCTGTCCTCGTGGTATATCCGGCAGATCCGCGCAATCGCCATTGAGCAGCTCAATTCCGAGTATGTCAAATCCCTGCAGGCGAGAGGGATCTCCAAGTGGAATATCCTGTTGAAGCACGTGCTGAGAAACTGCCTCACGCCAATCATCACGCTGCTGGGCATCTCCTTCGGCGGGATGCTGGGCGGCTCGGCCATCATCGAGTCGATCTTTTCCGTAGGTGGTGTGGGTTCGGCTGCGGTCACGGCGGTCTCGGCGCGGGACTATCCCTTCATCCAGGCCTATGCATTCTGGGTGGCGGTCATCTATCTTCTGGTCAACTTTCTCGTGGACGTCGCTAACCGACGGCTGGATCCCCGGATCCGATAGGAGGGATCTATGCAAAAACGAAAAGCAAAATGGATGCTGTATCTGTCCGCATCGCTGCTGGCGGCAGTGCTGCTGTTTTTCCTGATTGCGCCGCATTTCCTGCCCCACGACCCGTTTCAGACGGATTACAGCAACGCCATGCGGCACGCAGGGGAGGAAGGCTATCTGCTGGGCACCGACCAGGTGGGCCGGTGCATTACCTGCCGGCTCATCGAGGGCGGACGGCAGACAATCTTCACCGCACTGACTGTGGTGCTGACCGTGTTTATGGCCGGCTCCGCACTGGGGATGCTGGCAGGCTATGTGGGCGGCACCGTGGACTATGTGATCATGAAGATCACAACGGTGTTCCAGGCCTTTCCCAGCTTCGTGCTGGCGGTGGCCATCGCCGGCATTCTGGGCCCGGGCAAAGGCAACGGCATGATCGCACTGATGCTGGTCTACTGGACAACCTATGCGCGCTATTCCCGCAGCTTTGTTCTGAACCTGAAAAACGAGACTTACGTCGCTGCCGCACGCATGTGCCATGCAGGACACTTCAGCATCCTGGTCAAATACATTCTGCCGAACATGATCCCGCCGCTGCTGGTGACTGCGGCGTTGGACATTGGCAACGTCGTATTGAACATGGCGGGCCTGTCCTTTATCGGTCTGGGCGGCGCACGTCCGACGGCCGAGTGGGGTGCGATCATGAGCGAGTCCCGCCGCTTCCTGCAGGTGTCACCTTCGCTAATCCTGTACCCGGGTCTGGCGCTGCTGCTGGTGGTGTTCCTTTTCAATTTCTGCAGCGAATGTGTCCGTAACTATCTGGACAAGGGGAGCAAGGTCAAGCTTTGATCCCGCCGGATATTTTGGTAAATAGGAAACAATTTTAAGGAGGATATCCAAATGAAACACACAAACAGCAAACGCATTCTGGCGCTGCTGATGACGCTGGTGCTGGTGGTCGGTCTGCTGGCGGCCTGCGGCTCTGCGGACCAGAACGCACAGGAAACGACCTCTGCCGCTGGCAAGAAGGTTTTGTACGCCGGCTCTCTGGGCAACTTTGGCGCAATCAATCTGGACCCGGCGGAGGGTTGGAACGGCTGGTTCCTCTCGTTCTACGGCGTGGCAGAAACGCTCTTCAAGCAGAGCAATTCCTATGACGCAGTGCCCTGCCTCGTGGAGAGCTATGAGGAGCCCGAGGACGGTGTGACCTGGAAGCTGACGCTGCGGGACGACGTTTATTTCTCTAACGGCGAGAAGATGACGGCCCAGTCTGTGGTGGACTGCTTTACGCGTACCCTCTCCGAGAATGAGAGAGGCGCAGACACCCTCGTTGTTTCGGAGATGTCCGCTGATGGTCAGGTGCTGACCCTCGTGACACCCACGGCGGACCCGACCTTCCTCTATTCCCTGACCGATCCGCTGCTCTCCGTTTACTATGTGGGCGAGGATCAGGACTATGCCAACAAGTCCTTCTGCACGGGTCCCTTTGTGGTCAAGTCCTTCGTCCGTGAAACCGAGGCAGTCGTCGTCAAGAACGAGAACTACTGGGGCGGCGACGTGAAAATCGACGAGGCCCATCTCATCACCTTCACCGATGAGGATGCCATGGTCATGGCCATGCAGAACGGCGAGCTCAACCACATCGACGGTACTGCCGCAGCGCTGCTCGTGTGCAACGAGAGCACCGGCTTTCACGTGCAGTCCGCCGCAACGAGCCGTGCCGAGAAATTCGTCTTCAATTACAAAGACAGCGACTATGGCTCCGACCCCGTCATCCGCCAAGTCATCGCCCTCTCCGTGGATCGTGACGGCTATGCCAAGGCAAGCAACGGCACGAAGATTGCAAACTACGGCATCTATCCCGCCACTCTGACCTACGGCGATAACTCCAAGCTGGACATCCAGATCACCGGACAGGATCTGGAGAAGGCAGCGAAGGTGCTGGATGATGCAAACTATCTCGATTCCGATGGTGACGGCATCCGTGAGAAGGACGGCAAGCCCATCTCCCTTACGCTGGTCTCCGCCACCAACATGGGCATTCAGGACTTCGCGGACGTTCTGGCCTCGGATCTGAAGTCCATCGGCATCGAACTGAACACCCAGACCTATGAGAATCTGGACTCCTTCGAGACTTTTGCCGGCGTGAAGTGGGACTTCTGCATCGAGGGCAAGTATATGACGCCCACCGGCGACGCCAGCTACTTCTTCGATCAGGACGTCGTCACCAACGGCAGCTGCAACTATGGCGGCTACTCCAACCCCGAGCTGGACAAGCTGGCGGCGCAGCTGCACCAGACGTTTGATCCCGACGAGCGCAACGAGCTGGTGTTCCAGATGGAGCAGATGCTCCTGGACGACTTTAGCTTCATCGTCTACTGCAACGGCACCAATACCTACATCACCGACCAGAGCGTCACGGGCTACGAGCCCAACCCGTCCAACTACTACTTCATGGACGCCAACATGGATCTGGTCCAGTAAGCCGATGCTGGAGATCAAAAATCTCTCGGTGGAGTATGAGAAACGAATCGTGGTATCCGACGCTTCGCTGACCGTTGCACCCGGCGAGATTTACTGCATCACCGGGCGAAGCGGCAGCGGGAAAAGCACGATCCTGAATGCGGTGAACGGCACCCTTGGCGCAAGCGGGCGCATCACCGGCGGCAGTATCACGGTCTCCGGCGAGGTACTCTGTCAGGGCGGGAAATACACCCCCGCCCTGCGCCGGATGCAGGGCAGGCAGTTGGCCTGGATCTCCCAGTATCCGGACCGCTCCTTCGATCCGCTGTTCCCCATCGGAAAGCAGATGCGCGAGGTCATGCTCGTCAGCCGACGCATCAGCCGTGCGCAGGCCAAGGAGGAAGCGTGCAAACGCTTTGAGGAGCTGCACCTGACCGACTCCGAGCGCGTCTGGAATTCCTACCCGCACGAGCTCTCCGGCGGTATGTGCCAGCGCGTGGCCATCGCCATGGCGCTGGCCAATCAGGCGGAGTATCTGCTGGCGGATGAGCCAACCAGCGCATTGGACGTCACAAGCCAGGCGGATCTGGTCAAGCTCCTGAAGGAAGTGGCGCACACGGAACATCTGGGCATCCTGCTGGTCACCCACAACATGGATGTGGCCCACGCGCTCAGCGACCGCATCGGCATTCTGAAGGATGGCCATTTGATGGAGGTGGAAGACGAACATGCCCTTGCTGTCCATTGAAGATCTGAAAAAAACCTATACCGTCGGCGGCAAGACCTTCGATGCTCTGCGCGGCGTTTCCCTGCATGTGGAGGACAACGAGTGTGTCGGCATCATCGGTGAGAGCGGCAGCGGAAAATCCACCATTGCCAACATCGTGGCCGGACGTGTGCCCGCCACCAGCGGAACGGTGCACTACGACGGAAAGCTGCTGACCGGGAAAAAGGTCGATCGCGCTGCGCGCAACACCATGCAGATGGTGTTCCAGAGTCCCACCGGTTCCTTCAGTCCTCGTATGCGGCTCGGCACCGGCATCCGGGAGGGGATGTGCTATCTCTCCGACCTGCCGAAAGTGCAGCAGGAGGCCGCCGTGGACGAGATGATGCAGCGCGTTGGACTGCCGCTGGAGTACAAGTCCAAATTCGTCACCGAGATCAGCGGCGGCGAGGCGCAGCGCGCAGCCATCGCCAGGGCGATTCTGATCCATCCGAAACTGCTTATCTGCGATGAGGTCACCAGCGCTCTTGATGCCGAGGTGCAGGATCAGTTGATCGATCTGCTCTGGGAGTTGAAGCAGGAGATGGGCATGGCCTTTCTCTTCATCAGCCATGACATCCGGCTGGTGCGGAGCTTCTGCGACCGGGCCTATGTCCTGCATGACGGTGCGGTTGTGGAAGAGGGAACGGTCCAGGACCTGTTCCGGCACCCAAAGGACGCCTATACCAGGCGCCTGATTGAATCGGCCTATTTGCACAGCGTCGATTTTGAATGAGCAAACATTTCCAACAAGTCGCCGCCGTTTCACCTCGGCGGCTTGCTTCTATAGCTATGCGCATTGCACCGGGACTCGAGGTCCTGGTGCGGTGGAGCAAAAGTGAGGCGAAAATGTGAAAAAGACGTTAGATCTGACCTGCGGAAATATCTGGAAAAAGATGCTGCAATTTGCGCTGCCACTTCTGGCTACCAGCTTTATCCAGCAGCTTTATAACACGGTCGATCTTTTGTTTGTCGGCAACCTGCTCGGCAAGGAAGCGCAAGCCGCCGTTGGCGCAAGCTCGCTGCTGACCACCTGTGTGGTCGGCTTCTTCACCGGTCTCTCTGTCGGCTGCGGCGTCATGGCGGCGCAAGCGCGTGGTTCCGGAGACAAGTCAAAACTGGATTCCATCATCCACACGGCTATGGGCGTAAGCCTGGCCGGCGGCGCATTTCTGACCGTATTGGGTGTCTCATTGGCGCGGCAGTTTCTGATCTGGATGAATGTACCGGCGGAGATTATGACACCGGCATCCAATTATGCAAGAATTTACCTTGCGAGCATGATTCCACTATGCATCTTCAACATCTATGCCGGCGTGATGCGCGCACTGGGAGATTCCGAATCACCCATGCGGATGCAGCTCTACGGCGGCCTGACCAATGTTGCCATGGACTATATCCTGATCCGTATGCTGCCGAACGGGATCAATGGCGTAGCGCTTGCAACGCTGTTTTCACAAGGTGTGTCAGCGTTTCTTGCGCTGCGTTATATGCACCGCGGCACAGAGTGGGGAAAACTTGATTTTCGAAAAACCCGCTTGGAAGGCCCGATTGTCAAAGAGATTGCAAAGCTCGGCGTCCCTGCCGGGCTGCAGAATCTTGTGATTACGCTTTCAAATGTGTTTGTCCAGTCTGCGGTAAACCAACTGGGCGTAGACACCATTGCAGGCTACGCAACGTATTTCAAAGTAGAACTGCTCAATTATATGCCGATTGTAGCGCTTGGATCGGCTATGATGACATTCAGCGGTCAATGCTTCGGTGCGAAAAACATCCGGCGTATCTCGGAAGGTGTTCGAGTGTGCATCATCATGGGCGTTGCTTATGTGGCAAGCATGTCGGCGCTGCTCTATTTCTTTGGACAATATGCGTTCATGCTCTTCAACCGAGACCCCGGAGTGATTGCAAGCGGGATGCGGATTGTCCATGTCACCATGCCGTTTTATTGGCTTTATGTCCTCCTGCAGGTGTTTGCAGAGGCTGTTAGAGGAAAAGGCAAAACGCTGCAACCTATGATTATCATTCTGATGACCATCTGCGTGTTCCGTACCATTTGTCTGGCGCTCTTTACACGGAGTGGAGTCACCATTGAGCGTGTCGCAGCGACCTATCCGACAGCGTGGCTTGCGGCAGTAATCTGCCTTGGCCTTTACTGGCTGAAGGAGCGGAAGGTTGAACCGGCGGAAATGAATTCAAAAGCCTGAATGAAAGGACCGAATTCGCAAGGGTATTTTGTCCTTCCTGTCCGCAGTGTTCCTGTTGGCCAATGCAAAAACCGCAAAAGAATGCACCACGCCTGCAAAGCATGGTGCATTGTATCCATGAGTGGTAGATTTGCCAAATCAGTTACCGTTGTTGATACAATATCAGCAACGGTATTTTTTTATTTGTTGCCGTTCTTGGAATGTTTTTGGCACGAAACGGGGATACTCCGAACATTTTCGACCATAAGCAAATTGTATGCCCGGATTTGATGCGGCCATGGTCGGAAAAGACTGGGCTTGGTAAAATAACAATCGTTATAAGAATATAAACGATAAATCATTATTTTCTATATATACAGAGCTGTACACGGCCGGGAGCAACTCCGGTCATGGACGGTTTTCCTTTGTACCCCTGGGACAAAATGTGCGGCCGAAACTCGAGCGAATCACCCATGTGGAATGAAAAATTTCACAAGGGATCCCCGATCGAGCCGCTCCCGGGCTTGAAGCTGGGGAATGTGCTTGCAAAACTCCTGTTAAATTGTTTTGTAAATTAAATTTGACGGAATATTAATTAAGCGGCGTTCTGCTTTTCATAGTCAAAAAATTAACTAAAAAGTGAAAATGACGGAAATTGTTGTGTTAGATTTCGATCATTTGTGCGATTTGTCACGAAAAGTTGTAAGGTTTAAAACAATGTTTTGTTTGATATATAGACACTTTTATGCTAATCTTTTAACAGTCAAAAAATACCACAAACTTTTTAAGTAAATTGATTTCAATGCCAGTTCAGCGGCGGCCGAGCGGTTCTGGATGAAATAGTAGAGACAACAGTTTTGGGAAACCGAAAGGACTATCAACTATGAATGCAGAAAAGAAAAACTTTTATGGATGGATACTGCTTGTAGCCATCGGCATCATGTTCTTATGCTCCAGCGGATTTATTCTCGTAGGAGCTTCCGTCGTAAATCCTCTGATGATGGCGGACTCCAGCATGAACATGAATGCAACGCTTATGGGCTTAGGCTTTACTTTGTTTGTTCTGTGCCAGGGCATTCCCGCTCCGCTGATCGGTCAGTTCATAACTAAGTATGGCCAGAAGAAAACCTTTATCGTCGGCGGTCTGCTGCTTATCATCGGCGGTCTGCTCATGGCTTTTGTCGTTAAGACCACGATCGGATATCTCATTGCTTTCGGCGTTATTCTCTCAATAGGCAGCCAGATGGCAGGTCAGGTCACCATGCAGACTTCGGTCAGTGCATGGTTCGTTCAGAAGCGTGCGCTCGCCATGTCGATCGCGACGGTTATAGGCGCAATCGGCTCGTTCATTTCCCCGCGTATACTCAATTCAATCGTTGCAAGCACCGGTCGCTGGCAGGATGCATGGCTCCTCGTTGCAGGTCTCGGTGTTGTGGTAATCATTATAGCTGTGGCTCTCGTTGTGGATAAGCCCTCAGACAAGGGTCAGTATCCCGACGGCATCGAGCCGGGTTCCGCAGTTGCGGCAGCTCAGAAATTCTCCAGGGTGTATAAGACCAGCGAAGTCTATGACCACAAGGCGGTTCTCAAAAACCGCAACTTCTGGTTCATTGCTCTTGCGGCTACCGGCGCATTTTGCCTGTACAGCCTCAACTCTGCGGCAGCCGTTAAGCACTTCACGACCCAGGGCTTTGAAAGCGCGGCTATCGTTGCTGCGGTTTCCTACATGGGCATTGCAAACATGGTCGGCAAGCTTTCCGTCGGCCCTATCGGCGACAAGGTCGAGCCTACCCGAATGATGGCAGTTTACCTCTTGATCATTGCAGTCGGCACTCTCTGCTCTGCATTTGCCAAGAGCCAGGCGATGATGGTAGCTTACTATCTGCTGCTTGGCCTCGGCTTCGGCGGCGTAACGACTACCATGCCTGTTGCGATCAGCAACTATTTCGGAAATGCAAGCTTCGCAAAGAACATCGGCGTTGCACAGCTGACCACCACCATTTTCTCATCCACCCTTCCGCTCATTGCCGGAGTGGTGTTTGACAACACCGGCACTTATGTCGGCGTGTACATCGTTGCAGCCGTCATCCTCGTTGTAACCGCTGCACTTGCCGTCATGGTTAAGATCCCGAAGAACTCAAACAACTGAAAAACACGAAATATTTGCCCTGGCTATATCGGTCAGGGCAAATTCTAAAAGGAAGTGAATCAATGATGAAAGGCAAAAGTCTGATAGGCGTGATACTTGCGGCAATATGCGTGACGGTAACTTACCTTTTGCCGGGATCTGAGGAACTGAGCCATGAAGGCATCACGGCGCTTGGCGTTCTTGGAATGGCAAGCATCCTGTGGATATCCAACACACTGCCGTTCGGCGTTACGGGGCTGCTGGCACTTGTGATGCTGGTTCTTCTTGGCGTAAGCGACATGGCGAGTGTCTTTGTCGGATTCTCAAACAGCTCTGTGATTTTTGTTATAACCGTTTTCTGCCTTACGGCAGCGGTTATGAACACAAAGCTTACACTTCGTCTTATAAATAAGCTCCTGCGTTGGGCAGGAAGCAGTGCGGAAAAACTCGTCCTTGCATATATGGCGGCGGCAGCTCTTCTTTCGTCCGTTATGAGCAATGTGCCGGTTACGGTATTGTTTCTCGGTCTTGCTCAGCCTGTCCTTAAAGCCGTCGGCGCTAAGCCCGGTTCCTCAAGGCTTGGAAAGTGCCTGATGATAGGCATACCGTTTGCAGCCGTTAACGGAGGCATGGCCACCCCTGCGGGAAGCTCCTTCAATGTGCTGGCTATGGGAGTTTTCGAGTCCATTGCCGGAAAGCCGCTGACATTTCTTCAGTGGATGGCGGTCGGACTGCCCACGGCGATCGTAGCTACTCTTGTATGCTGGATCTGCCTTGTGAAGATATTCAAACCCGAGGCCATAAACGAAGAATGCTCGGCATCAATAAGAGAAGAAGCAGAAAATGCAGGCAAAATTTCGGCTTATGAAAAGAAGGTCCTATTCATGCTGGTTGCCATGCCGGTCCTGTGGATCCTCGGAACATGGTTCCCGGCGCTGGATGTTACGGTCGTTTCCATAATCGGCTTTGTGGTGATGTTCATGCCCGGCATAAACATACTGACATGGAAGCAGTTTGAAGAGTCTGTTCCCTGGAACATAATTCTTATGTTCGGCGCGATACTCTCACTCGGAACAATTGTTGCAAAGACAGGCGGCGCTGCATATCTGTCAAAGCTGTTCCTTGCAAGCGGCGTCATGAATCTGAACATTATCCTTGTGTTCTTTATAGTCGGCGTATTTGCCTACCTGCTGCAGACCTTCTTCCCTGTCGCTCCGGCGATAATAAGCCTGTTCGTACCGGCTGTTGCCGCGGTGTGCGTGCCGATGGGAATTTCGGCAGCGGTCCCGACGCTGATAATTACGATTGTTGCTGCCGGAACGTATCTGCTCCCCATAAATCCGATATCTGCATTGAGCTTTGACTACGGCTATTACAGCTCTGCCGATATGGCGAAGGCAGGACTTGTTCCGTCGGTCGCACTATGCGCATTCGTTGCGGTTTGGACACCGCTGATAATCAGAATTCTTGGAGTATAAAAATATCCGGAGTTCATAAAGAACTCCGGAGCGCACCGAAACAATTGCTTATTTAAGATTGCCGACGATTTTTGTTATGGTGTCGATCATTTGCATGGCGTTTGTAGAAGGCGGATTTTTTCTGCTGTAAATGAAGCCCTGATGTATCACAATGCTCTTTTTAAGAGGAATGCTGATAAAGCTGCTGCGTTTGTCAAACCGCTCCAAGTAAGAATCGGTTATGCTTATGCACTGATTTTCACGCATGAATTGACGGATGGCTCTTGCATTGGATGTGATGAACTTAATGTTGCCGAGCTTATCGGTCCCGAGCAAATGGTAAAGCATTTCAAGAAGATTGTCATCCTGATAAATCGCGAGAGGCACGGTGCTGAGCTCATCAAGGCTTATGCATTTTTTGCTCGACATAGGGTTGTTCTTATAAAGATAAGCCATCAGCGATGAAGAATACAGAGCAACGAAGCAAAGGTCGGAGTTGCGCTTGATCTCGGAAAAAGTGTACTCGGGAATGTTTACGATATTGAGCTGATTGGAAGGCTGGGAATCAAGTCCCGAGAAAATCTCATCTATTGATTTTTCAAGAATTTGCGGAAGCTCCTTTCCGGTAGCTGTCATCGTGTGAAACACAGGCGTGAGGACATTGTTAAGAAGAAACTTTGTGCCGCAAATCGTGACCTTTTCTCCGCCGGACTGTTTGCCCTTGAGCGACTGAAAAACAGTACACATCCGGCTGTATTCTTTCCAAATGCTCGAGGCATAATCATAAAAGATCTGTCCTTCGGCAGTAAGCGAGACGCTGCCGCTGTTCCGGTTGCGGTTAAGCAATGTTGTTCCGAGCTCACTTTCAATGACGTTGAGAGCCTTGCTCAAGCCCTGCTGAGAAATGTACATCTTTTGAGCCGCAAGTGAAATGCCCTGTGACTCAACAACTTCGCAAAAATATCCGAAATACTCAATTTTCACTTTGACGCCTCCCTGTACATACATATGCATTTGCATTCAATGGATTGACAACAACATAACTAAAATAACACTTTAACAGATTGTTGTCAATGCAGAGGCAATACGCGAATATACGGAAAAACAAAATAAGAAAAGGAGAAACAATATGTACGAATTTAAGAAAACAGAAGATCAGGAATTGCTGCTTGAAAGCCTGAAAGAAGTATACGAAAGAAATGACCTTGACGCATATTTTAAGGAGTGCGACGAGAAGCACGAGTTCCCGCAGAAGGCAATCGATGTTATGGTCGACGCCGGCTTTGCAACTCTCGGCATCCCCGAGCAGTACGGCGGCACCGAGGTTGATATATTGACACAGTGCATGGTGGTCGAGCAGGCCTGCGCACTTGGCTTCCCCAATCTGTGCTGGATGAACTTTGCATGCGAGGTCGATGATATGCTCGCATTCGGCAGCCCCGAGCAGCAGGCAGAGACCATGAAGAATGCGATGACCGGCACGAAGCCGTTCTCTCTCGGCTTCACAGAGCCCAATGCCGGCAGTGACAACTCCGCCATGTCGACCCGTGCGGAGCACAGAGACGGTAAGGTCTATATAAACGGACAGAAGACCTTTATCACCTACGCCGACAGAGTGCCGTATATGCTCCTGATGGCACGAAATTATGAAAACGAAATTCCCCAGAAGGATATGAGCATGTACTGGCTGCCGATGAACACACCCGGCGTGAAGGTCACTCCGCTGGATAAGATCGGCCAGCATATGATCAACTCCTGCGAGGTGTATCTTGAGAACGTTGTTCTGGATGAGAGCGCGCTTGTCGGCAAGAAGGGCAGAGGCTTCTTCCAGCTGATGAAAAACTTCGAGGTCGAGCGCCTTATGTCCACCGCAATGAATGTCGGCATGGCACAGGCGGCATATGAGGAAGCGGCAAGGTATGCAACCGAGCGCGTGCAGTTTGGCAAGACCATAGGCAGCTTCCAGCTCACTCAGGAAAAGATCATAAACATGGCGATAAAGATCGAAAACATGAGAAACATGGTTTATCACTATGCATGGATGAAGCAGAACGGAATGTCTATCGCAACCGAGAGCGCTATGGCAAAGTATTATACTTCCAGAGCCGCATTCGAGGTCGTTGACGACGCAATGCAGATCATGGGCGGAATCGGCTATACAAACGATGTCCGCATTGCAAGACTGTGGCGCGACTGCCGCTTGAGTCGTATTATGGCGGGCACGGATGAGATAATGGTTCACATCGCAGGCCGTGCTCTGCTCAAGGAGTTTGCAAACAAGTAAGCGTATCTGAAAGGAAAAAGCATGAACATAGTTGTTTGTTATAAGATAGTCCCCGATGAAGAGGGCATCGCGATAAAGGCCGACAGAAGCGTTGATGTGTCGGGCGCTCAGTGGAGCCTTGGCGAATATGATCTCGAGGCGCTTGAAGCGGCGGTTCAGCTTCGCGACAGCGTTGGCGGAAAGGTTACCGTGCTGACCGTAGGCGGCGACGAGGTGCTCAATTCAAAGCTCAAAAAGTCCATCCTGTCCAGAGGAGCGGACGATCAGATAGTAGTATGCAGCGAAGCATTTGCAAATCTTGATGCTTACTGCACTGCGGAGGTTCTTGCCCGGGCACTTGGCAGCACCGAATATGATCTGGTGCTGTGTGGAGAAGGCTCAAGTGATATGTATTCTCAGCAGGTCGGCATGATACTCGGCCAAATGCTCGGACTGCCGGTGTTCAATGCGGTCAGCAGTATTGCTCCGGCAGAGAACGACTTGCTCATCGGCCGCAGTCTTGACGACTGCGAGGAGCTGATCGAGATCACCCTGCCGGCGGTGCTTTCCGCTGCGGCAGGTATCGCAACTCCGAGGATCCCCAGCATGAAGGATATACTTGCAGGCGGCAAGAAACCTCAGATACAGCTTGACGGCGCCGACATTAAGGTGTCTGCGGCTGTTCGATGTGTCCGCTCCACGCTTGCTCCTGAAAGCACGGAGCGCAAGCAGATAGTCAAAGAGGGCGACAGCCCCGAGAACATCGAAGAACTGGCGGCTATAATCCGCAGAGAGCTGTAAGGAGAAAGCAATGGAAAAACTCAGTAAAGTATTGATTTTTGCAGAAAAAGAAAGCCAATTCGGACTTCTTTGCTCTGCTGCAAAGAGCATTGCCGAACATACGGCAGCATTTGCGGTGGCTTCGGCTCCCGCTTGCCCGGTGGACAAGGCCTTTGTCGTCGCGGATCAGGGCATAGTTTTTGATGACTATTTTGAAACATTCGCTGCGGTCACGGCCGAATATGCGCCGGATGCGATCATAGTTTCGAGCGAAAAGCGCATGCGCTCGATAGCGGCACGCATTGCAGCGGTTTGCAAAACCGCTGTTATCGCAGATGTAAATGCAATGGAGGTTGCGGAAGGAAAGCTGTATTGCAGCCATTTGGTTTACGGCGGTGCCGCCGTTCGCTGCGAAAGCAGCGCGGCGGATACTACCGTAGTTGTCCTTGCGCCGGGTTCGTTTGAGGATCTTAAGGGCGAGGCGGCAGAAAAAGAGAGTGTTGATTTCGCAGCTCCCGCACACCCGGCGAAATTCGTTGAGCGCCGCGAGAAGCAAGGCGAAACGGTAAACCTTTCCGCAGCAAAAAGAGCCGTAGGCATAGGTCGAGGCCTTGCCAAGCAGGAGGATCTCGAGATGGTGTATGCCTTTGCCGCAAAGCTCGGTGCGGAGGTCGGCTGTAGCCGACCCATTGCACAGGGCGAAAACTGGATGGCAATATCGAGATACATCGGCGTTTCCGGCGTTATGCTCAAGCCGGATATCTATGTTGCCCTCGGCATATCCGGTCAGGTCCAGCATACGGTCGGCGTGCGTGATGCGAAGATCATAATTGCGGTCAACAAGGATAAAAATGCGCCGATTTTCAAGCAGTGCGATTACGGTATCGTAGGAGACATTTACAAGGTCGTTCCGGCGCTTACCGAGCTGCTGTAATTATAGTGTAACAGAAAGGATACATTAAAATGGCTGTTGATATAGAAAAGGTACGCAAATCTCTTGAAGTATGCCCGATAAAGTGGGTAGGCGACGGCAAATTCACAAATGAAATTCTTGATGAGCGCCATGTGCGCGTCGTTGTCCCGGTCGAGGGCCTGCACCTTAACCATGTCGGTATTGTCTATGCCGGCACAATGTTCACCGCAATGGAGCTTGCCGCAGGCGCAATATTTATGTGCACGTACGGTCTTGACGAATTCGTTCCCATTGTCAGCAATTTTGAGATCAGCTTCCTAAAGCCCACGAAGAAGGATCTTGTAGCGGAGATCGAATGGACTGAGGAGGAAGCGGCAGAGCGTATTAAGCCCATCCGTGAGCGTGGCCGCGGTCGCATGCCGGTCGAGATCACTCTGCGTGACATTGACGGCGTTGAGGTTGCAAAGGGCGTTTCCACCCTTTATATACTTCCGTTCACAACGGACATGATGGGGTAACTCACAAACGATTGCGATCACAGATCACCCGGTAAAGGAAGTGTTGCTATTTGAGATTCGGAGATTTGATTGCCAGCAGAGCAAGCTGCCTGTGCGACAAGACCGCTGTTATCTATAATGATAAAGAATATTCGTATGCTGAAATTGACGCAAATGCAAACTCGGTTGCAGCTTTTCTGCGCGCCAACGGTATCGGGGTGGGCAACCATGTTGTCTACATAGCGTACAACAGCGAGATGTATTTTGAAATATTAACTGCCTGCTCTCGCATAGGCGCTGTCTTCACGCCGATAAGCTGGAGAATGTGCGCAGAGAGCATAATCGAACTTGTAGATGCTACCGATGCAAAAGTCTTGTTTGTATCCAAAAGCTTTCTTGAGCAGCTGGAGACATTAAAGCACAGCATATCCGGTGAGCGCAAAATTATCGTCATAGACGATGTCGGCGAAGATAACGCGGCTTACTCCGGGTGCCTGGCATATCCGAATGAGGAGATAAGCTCCGCTGATCGCAGCGGAGAAGGCTGCCTTATGCAGATATACACCAGCGGAACGACAAGCATACCCAAGGGGGTAATGCTTTCCGATAATGCAATATGCAGCCATGCTCTCGGTCATCTCACCGATATCTGTCAAACGGGCAACAGCGTGTATATGTGCGTTCTTCCGCTTTTTCATGCGTCTTCATCGGGAGCGATTGCCACTTTGATTGCGGGTGCAACGGTGGTCGTGCTCGAACGCTTCAGACCAAAGGTGTATCTGAAAACGATCGAGAAATATAAGGCAACGGCGTTGAGCCTTACTCCTTCAATGTTCTCGGCCTTGTTGGACGAGATCGACGAAGGATCCTACGATCTTACAAGCGTTAAGAGCGTTATATACGGAGCCGAGCCTATTTTGGCAAAATATATCCGAAAGGCGAATGAAAAGCTCGGCTGCGATTTTTATCAGCTCTTCGGTATGTCGGAAATGGGACCGGTAATTACGCTGCTTCGGGCCGAGGATCACAGGGCCAAGGACGACGCATTGCTTGAAAAACGACTGAAGTCGGTAGGCAAAGTTGCTCTCGGCGCAAAGATCAAAATCGTCGCTCCCGACGGAAGCGAATGCCCGGTCGGCCGGCAGGGAGAGATCTATGCACAGGGGCTTGGGCAAATGATGTGCTATTATAATGCTCCGGATAAAACCGCAAGTGTTTTCAGCGACGGCTGGTATCACACCGGCGATGTCGGTTACCTTGACGAGGATAATTACCTGTATCTTGTCGGGAGAATGTCGGACATGATAATCAGCGGCGGGGAGAATGTATATCCGAAGTCTGTTGAGGAATGCATACTTGCCCTTGACGGCGTGGAAAATGTTGCGGTTGTCGGCCTAAAGGACGACCATCTCGGCGAGGCGGTCACGGCGGTGATAGTTAAGGCCCCGGGCGCAGAACTGGACGAAGCAACGGTTCGGAACTGGTGCAAAGGTAAAATAGCAGGCTTTATGAAGCCCAGAAAAGTGCTTTTTGTAAATGAATTGCCTGTGAACAGCACAGGAAAAATTGACAAGAGAAAACTTACCGAAATGTTTAATTGAAAGGAATTACTGAATTATGAAAAAATATGATGCAATAGTTGTCGGTTCGGGAATCGGCGGCATGGCGGCAGGCGTTTTGATGGCTCATCAGGGCAAGAAGGTCCTTATGGTTGAGAAGCACGACTGTCTCGGCGGCAGAGTTTCCGCATATAAGAAGGGCGAGTTTAATTTCGACCTCGGCGTTCACATCATCTCCCGTGGCAACAAAGGCCCTCTCGGCGAGGTTCTGCGCAGAGTCGGTGCGGAAAATAATCTTGAGTATACCAATGTTCGTCCGCTTTCCAGCTATGACGGAAAAACCTTTATTTTCCCTCATGATCTGGCAACCATGGTGCCCGAGGAGGATTTTCTCGGTGTCAAGCAGTTCCTCAAGGATATCCGCAGCTATACCGACGAGGAAGTCGCACAGTTCGATACGGTCACCGTTAAGGATGTCCTGCACAAGTATACCAAGAATCCGCTTGCATGCTCATGCATCTGGATGGTTTGCGCAGTTTACACCTGCCTGCCTTACTGGGAAGCAAGCGCCGGAGAATTTATGCGCTGCCTGCGCTGGGAATCCGCCGCAAGAGCTTCGGGCTATCCCGAAGGCGGCTGCCAGGCTATCACCGATACATACAGCAAGGCATTCACAAAGCTCGGCGGTGAGATAATGCTCAACGCGCCCGTGGAAAAGGCTGTTGTCAAGGACGGCAAGGTCGTCGGCGTAATCGTAAACGGTGAAGAGATCGACTGTGATATGATGGTGTATAACGGCGATATCAAGACGGCTGTAAACAAGGTCATCGGCGCAGAGCACTTCGACAAAGAGTATGTAGACTACGTCAACGCACTCAAGTATTCCTGGGGCGGCACTACCGTCAAGCTCGCAGTAGACGGACATCTGACAGATCTCAAGATGCTTTCTCAGTTTGGCACACTCGATCAGGAAAAATTCTATGAAGACCTTGCAAAGGGCATTATTCCGGAGGAAGTGAACTTCTTCATGTCCAATCCCTCTAACTACTCCAAATCCGCAGCTCCGGAAGGCAAGCAGATGATCTGCTTTACTTGTCCCCACCAGCTCGACCTTCCCGAGGAGATCGAAGCCAGACTCGTTGATAAAATGATGGTCACCGCGGAAAAATATATCCCCGGCCTGAGCGAACACATTATCATTAAGGAAGTGCTGTTTAACAGCGATATCATGACCGCATCCGGCAAGGGCGGCGCAGGAATCGGCATCGGACAGGTCGCAGGCCAGACCGGCGCATACCGTCCCAAGATCAAGCTTCCGGTCGAGGGCGCATACGTAGTCGGTGCGGCCGCAGGCGGCGCAGGCGTCGGCACTGAGCTCGCCGTAAACAGCGCAATCGAGTTCTTTGATAACTACTGCAAGTAAGCATCCGCTTATTGTGCAGACATAAAAAGCGCTGCGCGAATAATTCACTTGGCACGCCGATGACCGATGCGTGCCAAGTGAATTGAAACCGATGCAGATTCGCGGTTTCTCGCAGCCGTAAAATTTTATGCGAAAAGTCCGCATGGAGGAAGAAAATGATCAACAATCAATTTATAGATTGCCTGAAGTTAATAGATGGAATAACAATCCACACCGGCGATGCGATAGGCGCAGACTACTGCCATGACGAGTATCCCGGCGGGAATTTTGCACCTGAGGCGGTCGTGGAGGCCAAAAGTGCCGAGGAAGTTGCGGCAGCGCTGAAACTGTGCAGCGAAAACGACGTGCCGGTAACGGTACGCGGAGCGGGCACCGGTCAGGTCGGTGGATCCGTCCCCATAAAGGGCGGCGTTGTTCTGTCCGTCAAGGGCATGGACAAAATCCTTGAGTTTAACGAAGCCGAGCGCACGCTGCGTGTTCAGCCCGGCGTTCTGCTTCAGGATGTCAAGGCCGAAGCCGAGAAGCACGGGCTGTACTATCCTCCCGATCCCGGCGAAAAGACCGCGACGATAGGCGGCAACGCAGCGACCGACGCAGGCGGCCCGTGCGCAGTGAAGTACGGCAGCACGAAAGACTATATTCTCGACGCAGTCATCGTCCTTGCAGACGGCAGCATAACGACGCTTGCGGGAAATGAAGCGGTCATCGGCAGCGAGGGAACGCTTGCGGTCATCTGCGAGCTGACGCTCAAGCTTGTGGACAAGCCTAAAGCCGACGCAATACTGCTGCTGCCGTTTATGGATACGGAAAGCTGCATAAAGGCAGCCGGAATCGTTACCGGAACAGGCTGCGAACCGGCAGTTGTTGAGTACATGGACACCGACATGGTCGAGTTTTCCGGCAATGTCACCGGCTCCCCGGTATTTCCGGTCGAAATGGACGGAGAGCGAGTCGCAGCGACCCTCATGGCAGTCCTCGAGGGCGAGGATGACGATGCAGTCATGGAGCAGATGGAAGCCGTAGCGGAGCTTGCAGAAGATATGGAATGCCTGGATATACTCGTAGGCGATACGCCCACCATGAAGCGCGATATGTGGGCAGCACACGATGCATTCCACACATCGATGGAAAGCGGCGCGAAGAATTCCTTTGAATACAACATCACCGTGCCGGCAGAAAACATTGCCGAAATGGTTGAATGGGCAAAAGAAACTGCCAAAGAAAAAGGCATGAAGGCGCTGGCATATGCGCATATCGTCACCGGCGGAATGCATATCCACGTTGCATCCGACGGCGACAAGGACGAATTCAAGACAGCTCTTGCGGAGCTTTCGGTAGCGGTGTATGAAAAGTGCGCTTCTCTCGGCGGCGATATCCGCGGTGAATACGGCATCGGCTATGCCAAGACAGCATACCTCGGCGAAGCTGCATGCGGCGAATTCAAGGCTGCAAAGGCGAAGCTTGATCCCAAGGGCATACTCAATCCCGGAAAGGTGGCAGACTGATGCTTAAAATACTTTGCTGTGTAAAACAGGTTCCCGACGTTGACCAGATGCGAATGGATCCGGAGACCGGCAACCTCATCCGCGCAGGAGTTCCCGCGATACTCAATCCGCAGGACGCAAACGCGCTTTCGGCTGCGATGAAGGTCAAGGAGACATACGGCGGCGAGGTCACGCTCATCACTATGGGCCCGCCGAATGCTGAGGCTGCACTGCGCGAGTGCCTTGCGGTAGGCGCGGATAAGGCGGTTCTCGTGACTGACAGAGCGTTCGGAAATGCAGACACACTGGCAACGAGCTATTCTATCCTGTCGGCAGCAAGCACACAGGATAAGTACGATATGATCTTCTGCGGCAAGGAATCGCTCGATGGTGCGACCGGACAGATGGGCGCACAGCTTGCACAGCGTTTCGGAGCTGCACAGGTAACCGGCGCGCTGCTCATAAAAGAAGTAAACGAAGAGGCAAAGACCGCAGTTGTCGAGCGCGAGCTTGAAGACGGCGTTGAAACTCTTGAAGTTCAGCTTCCGTGCCTGTTTACCATGGAAAAGACCAATTACCCCGCGCGTATACCCAACCTCAAGGGTAAGCTGGCAGCAAAGAAAGCCGTCATCACAACGATAACGGCTGACGATATTCCCGGGCTTGACCGAAACCGCATTGGCGATCCCGGCTCGCCGACCAAGGTACCCCGCATGTTCCCGCCCGTGATGCCGGAACCCGGCGTCATTATTGACGAGGGCAGCGTGGAAGCATCCGTTGAAAAGCTTATGCAGCTTATTAAGGACTGAGGAGGTGCTCTAATGGATAAGCGTGATTATAAAAACATGTGGGTGCATATAGAGCACACCGAAGGCAAGGTAAGCTCGGCGGCGCTCGAGCTTTGCTGCGAGATTCGCAAGCTGTGCGATCAGTCGGGAGATAAGCTGATCGGCGTTATAGCCGGAAGCATTCCGGAAGGAGAGCTTGAAAAGCTCAAAGAGTGCGGCATCGACGGAGCGATAGAGGTCTCCGGCACGGGATATGAGCGCTACAATACCGAGGCGTTTTCAAATCTCTATGTCGAGCTTTCCAAGAAGTACAAGCCCTCAGCGATATTCATCGGCGCGACCGCGAACGGCAGAGACTTTGCGCCGCACTTTGCAGCGTGCCTTGAGACAGGCTGCACATCAGATGCAACAGAACTTATATATAATCCCGAAACGACCGATATAGAATTTGTCGAGCCGGCAGCGGGCGGCAAGATCATGGCCGTCATCACGATCCCGGTGCTGCGTCCGCAGGTAGGAACGATCCGTCCGGGCACGTTCAAATACGTTCCGACGGGCAAGAAAGCGGAGTTTGAGCTTGTGCAGGAGCACATAGACTTTGACCCGACGAAGATCCGCACAAAGCTTGTTGAGTACAAGGCAAACGAGTTTGACCCTGAGCTTGATATAGCGTCGTGCGATACGATAGTCTGCGTCGGAAACGGCGTCAAGGACGAAAGCCTGCCGAAGTACAAGGAGCTTGCAAAGCTGCTCGGCGGCAAGCTTGCGGGAACGCGCCCGGTATGCGACAGAGAGCTTCTGCCCGTAAAGCTTCAGGTCGGGCAGTCGGGCGTCATGATAAAGCCCAAGCTTTACATAGGCTTCGGCGTATCCGGCGCTGTAAACCATGTCACCGGCGTTGACGCGGAAAAGTTCATCGCCGTCAACAAGGATGCCTCCGCACCCATTTTCAACTACTGCGACTACGGCATCGTCGGAGATATGGACGAAGTCTGCGACGCCATGATAGCGATGCTGAAAAACTGAAATACTGAAAAGGAGACAAAGCATGAATACCTTACTTAAAGGAGTAAAAGTTCTTGACCTCACCAGCTTCGTTGCTGGGCCTACTTCTACCCAGCTCATGGCATATATGGGCGCAAATGTGGTAAAGGTCGAAATGCCCGTTTGCGGCGACTCGGGACGCGGCATGATGAATATGAAGATCGGTCATCATTCCGGCAATATTCTTCAGACTAACCACGGACGCAAATCCATCGAGCTTGACATTCAGGACAGTGAGGGCAGAGAAGTGTTCAAGCGGCTCGTAAAGGACTATGATATCGTCCTTGAAGGCTTCCGCCCCGGCTTGATGGCAAAATACGGGCTTGATTACGAAAACCTGAAGGCAGTCAACCCGAAGCTTATTTACTGCTCTATCTCGACCTACGGTCAGACCGGTCCTTACAGCAAGCGCCCGGGCTTTGACCTTATAGCTCAGGCAGAGTCGGGCATCATCAATTCTACCGGCGACCCCGACGGCGCTCCGCAGAGGATCGGCACCTACCTTGGCGATTATGTCGGCGCACAGTCCGTCCTGTCGGCGATTTGTGCGGCGCTGTATCACCGCGAAGTCACCGGCGAGGGACAGTATCTCGATGTAAGCCTCTATGAGAGCCTTGCGTATCTGTCTGCAAATGTCGATGTTTACTCCCTGTTCGGCCTGAAGAACGGCCGTACCGGCAACCATATGTTCAATTCCGCACCCTACGGACTGTTTGAGGGCGCAGGAAAAAGATACATTGCCATTTGCGCACCGACGCCTCCTATTTGGAAAAATCTTTGCATTGCCATGCAGCGCGAGGATCTGCTCGAAAACGAGCGCTATTCCGATATGTCCAAGCGTATTGAGAACCGCTATGAGCTGGTCGATATAATCCAGGCGTGGCTTTCCAAGTACGAGAACGCAAGTGAAGCGATCGAGATCCTGCGCTCACACGATGTGCCGTGTGCCGAGGTCAAGGCCGATTGGGAGATGCACGAATGCCCGCAGCTCGCGTCGCGTCATTATTTCGAGGATATCCCCTTCCCCAAGAGCATTGTCGAGGAAACCGGCCGCAAGCAGTATAAGATAAAAGGACTGCCCTTCAAAACATCGAGCGATGCGGAAAATCCCGATTATCTTCCTCTGCCCGAGGTCGGTGAGCATAACTATGATGTTTACGGAACTGTTGCAACAAAGGAAGAGATCGATGCGCTGCTTGATCGCTGGCACAATAAGTTCCACAAGTATTGATAAGCGAAATATAGGAAAAATCATTAATGCAATTAAAAGCCTCCGGCCTTAGGCCGGAGGCTCAGCCTGTCGAAAAAGGTCACCGCAAGGTGGCTTTTTTCTCGTAAACCAGGGAG
>OLRQ01000524.1_pt1 | contig 39496 bp, 34 predicted proteins | sample 1671971 | NCBI WGS metagenome assembly OLRQ01 (sample SAMEA3136631, study PRJEB25190) | human gut metagenome | biome: human gut; feature: human-associated habitat; material: faeces | place: Austria | collected 2013
GCGCCCTCGCGCGCGACCGTGCGCTCGGCATGGTGTCGCGCCGCATGTACTCCCGCAAGGAGCTGCGCGACAAGCTGGTTCAGAAGGGCGAGGACGCGGACACCGCCGCCTACTGTGCCGACTGGCTGGCCGAGCACGGCTTTATAAACGATGAGACCTACGCCGCCGCGATCGTGCGGCATTATGCAGCGAAGAATCTAGGCGTCAGCCGCATCCGCATGGAGCTCAGCCGCCGCGGAATAAGCCGCGAGCTGTGGGAGGATGCTCTGGCCGAGATGCCGGAGAACGACAGTGCGCTTGAGCGCTACCTGCGGCAGCACTTGCCCGATCCGTTTGATCTTGCGGCGGTGCGCAAGGTGAGCGCGGCGCTCTACCGCCGCGGTTACTCCTGGGACGATATCCGCACGGCGGTTGAACAATACAGTAAGCAATACGAGGATTTCTGATGAGTACATTCGCAATGATCTCTCTTGGCTGCGCCAAGAATCTTGTCAACAGCGAGCAGATGCTGTACCTTATGAGCGAGGCGGGCTACGAGCTTGTCCCCGACCCCGATGGCGCTGATCTCGCAATAGTCAACACCTGCGGCTTCATCGACGCCGCAAAAACCGAGGCCATAGACAACATTCTCGAAATGGCCGAGCTGAAAAAGGCCGGAAAGCTCGGCGGCCTTATCGTGACAGGCTGTCTCGCCGAGCGGTACAAGGACTCGATACAGAGCGAGCTTCCGGAGATCGACGCCGTGCTAGGCGTTGGCAGCTTCGGCGATATCGTCGCGGCGGCTAACGCCGTCTGCGAGGGGCGCGAGTTCAGTCTGTTCGGCAGCAACAGTGCCGCCGTGGATGAGATTCCCCGCGTCGTCTCGACCGGCCCGGGCTGGGCATATCTGCGCATTGCCGAGGGCTGCAACAATTTCTGCGCCTTCTGCGCGATACCGTACATCCGCGGGCGCTACCGCTCAAGGCCGATTGAGAACATCATCGACGAGGCGACGGAGCTTGCGCAGCACGGGGTCAAGGAGCTTATCGTCATCGCGCAGGACATCACCCGCTACGGCACGGATATCTACGGCAAGCGCAGTCTTGCCCGCCTGTGCCGCGAGCTTGCGAAGATAGACGGCGTCGAGTGGATACGGCTGCACTACCTGTACCCCGACCAGTTTGACGACGAGCTTATCGATGAGCTGGTCTCGAACGACAAGGTCGTCAAGTACCTCGACATTCCGATACAGCACATCAACAACGCCATTCTCAAGCGTATGAACCGCCGTGGGACCGGCGACGAGATACGAGAGCTGTTCAAAACTCTGCGCGAGCGCATCCCCGGTCTTGTCCTGCGTACAAGCCTTATCGCGGGTCTGCCCGGCGAGGGCGAGGCGGAATTCGAGGAGCTGTGCGAATTCCTGCGCGAGGCGCGCATAGAGCGCGTCGGCGTGTTCCCCTTCTCGCCCGAGGAGGGCACTCCGGCGGCAAAGATGGAGCATGTGGACGAGGACGAGGCTCGCCGCCGCGCCGATCTCATTATGCAGCTCCAAGCTCCGATAATGGACGATTTCTGTCAGAGCTTCGTCGGCAAAACAATCCGCGTGCTCTGCGTCGGCTATGACGAAGAGCTTCAGCGCTGCATCGGCCGCAGCTACGCCGACTCCCCCGATATCGACGGGCTGGTGTACTTCACCGGCCGCTGCCCCGAAGGCGAGATGACCGATGTTCTGATAAGCGGCGCGGACGACGGCATGCTTATCGGCGACGAGATATAAAAAGAGGTGTGAGCATGAATACTACCGCAAACAAGATAACTATATTCCGCATTGTCCTGATACCCGTTTTTCTGGTGCTTGCCTACACGGGGCTGAAGTACTGGGCGCTTGCGGTTTACATAATTGCCTGCCTGTCCGACGTGGCCGACGGCTACATCGCGCGGCACTACAATCAGGTGTCAAACTTCGGCAAGTTCGTTGACCCGCTGGCTGATAAAATGCTGGTGCTGTCGGCGATGTGCTTCTTCATTGAGAACGGCCAGATGCCCGGCTGGGCAGTCGCGATAGTGCTGTTCCGCGAGTTTGCGGTGTCCGGTCTGCGGCTCATCGCCGTGGAGCAGAGCCGCGTCATCGCCGCCGCGCGCTCCGGCAAGATAAAAACCGGCTGCACGATGGTCGGCCTCGGCGCGATGCTGGTGTTCGGCCAGCAGTACCCCGTGGTCAACCTTGTGTGCTATATTCTCATCATCGTCACAACCGTCTATTCCGGCGTGGAATACTTTGTCGCAAACCGCGACGTTTTCAAAGCTCATTCTTGACATGTTTTGGGAGGACATATGAAGCTTTATAATTCTGCAACCAGACAGCGCGAGGAGTTCGTGCCGAATCATCCCGATATAGTGAAGATGTATACCTGTGGCCCTACCGTGTATCATTTCGCGCATATCGGCAATCTCCGCTCCTACATCATGGAGGACATTCTCGAGAAGTACCTGCGCTACCTCGGCTATAACGTCAAGCGCGTTATGAACATTACCGACGTCGGCCACCTGACCTCGGACGCCGACGAAGGCGAGGACAAGATGCTCAAGGGCGCAAAGCGCGAGCACAAGTCCGTCATGGAGATCGCGAAATTCTATACCGGCGCGTTCTTCTCCGACTGCGCCAAGCTCAACATCAAGACGCCGGACGTCGTCGAGCCTGCGACGAACTGCATCGACGAGTACATCAAGATAATCTCCAAGCTCATGGACACCGGCTACGCCTATTTTGCCGGCGGCAACGTGTATTTTGACACCTCCAAGCTCGAGAAATATTATGTTTTCAACGACTTCAACGAGGAAGACCTCGCGGTCGGCGTGCGCGAGGGCGTTGAGGAGGACAGCAACAAGCGCAACAAGAACGACTTCGTCCTGTGGTTTACGAAGTCGAAGTTCGAGGATCAGGCGCTCAAGTGGGATTCCCCGTGGGGCGTCGGCTACCCCGGCTGGCACATCGAGTGCTCCGGCATCTCGATGAAGCACCTCGGCGAGGATCTGGACATCCACTGCGGCGGCATCGACAACGCCTTCCCGCACCACACCAATGAGATCGCGCAGTCTGAAGCCTACCTCGGCCACAAGTGGTGCAACTACTGGATGCATGTGCTGCATCTCAACACCAGCAGCGGCAAGATGTCGAAATCCAAGGGCGAGTTCCTGACCATATCTCTGCTTGAGCAGAAGGGCTATGACCCGCTGGCCTACCGTCTGTTCTGCCTCCAGAGCCATTACCGCAAGTCTCTCGTGTTCACATGGGAGAACCTTGACAACGCTCAGGTCACCTACAACAAGCTCGTCGCCAAGGTCGCAGCGCTCAAGCCCGACGACGGCGAGCTTGACGAGGAAGCGATGACCGCGCTCCGCGCGAAGTTCACCGCCGCGCTCGACAATGACCTGAACACCTCTCTCGCCGTCACTTCGCTGTACGACGTGCTGAAGTACAAGACTAACGACGCGACCAAGCTCTATATGCTTGCGGACTTTGACCGTGTACTTGGGCTTGACCTCATCAAGAAGGGCGACGCGAAGCGCGAGGAGCTGAAGAAGCAGGCCGCGGTCGCGGGGCAGTTCACCGTCATCTCCGAATCCGGTGAGGCTGACGCTGAGGTCGAAGCGCAGATCACGGCACGTCAGGACGCGAAGAAGGCCAAGAACTATGCCGAGGCCGACCGCATCCGCGACGCGCTGAAGGCACAGGGCATCGAAGTCACCGATATCCCCCACGGCGCAAAGTGGAAGCGCATATGATCACAAGATAAAAGCGAGCGGAACACCCGCTCGCTTTTTCATTCCTATATTATTCAGCTTTCTTTGCGATGCACTCGTGCATGGTCTGCATGATGGTGTACGCGCTGTCGCAATCGACCTGACCGGGTGCGCTTGCGGCCTTGAGGCTGCAGAAGGTGAGGCAGGAGCCGAAGATCTCGCCCGTCAGGCGGCTCAGCATGCCGTCCCCGCCCATCGCCATGGTGAGAACAAGTCCGTCGTCCTCGCCGCTGGTCATCCTCTCCGTCGCGGTGAGCAGCCTGAGAAGATCCTTCTTGCTGGTCGCCATCGTCGCGCACTTCTGGATATCTGCGCCCAGCTCGCGGCCATGCGCGATGTAATTGCATATCCACTCGACAGACGGGGTGTCCTTGAAGTTATGGTAAGTATACACGGAGTAGACGTTCTTGGCTCTTGCGTAGTCGATAAGCTCCTTCACGCGCTCATCGCCGATCCAGTACTCGATATCGACGAGGTCAAGGCAGCCGGAGTCTATCATGGCCTTGGTCAGGGTGATGTACTCCTCCGCGGGGAGGTCAAGGTGGCCGCCCTCATTTACGGAGCGGAAGGTGAAGAGTATCGGGAACTCGCCGAGGCGCTCACGGATGCGGCGGACGTTGTCCTGCATCTTGGCGGGATCATGGACGTCCTCGCTCCAGTCGCCTCTGTACTCTATCGCATCGACACGGGACTTCTCCACAAGCTCCATCGTCTCCAGCGCGTCTTCTATCTTGGGATCCATGATAGAGCAGATTATCTTCTCTCTGCCCTCTCCGAGGGTAACGCCGCGAACCTTCAATGTTTTCATTCTTTGGCTCCTTTCTCAGTTTTCAGCAGATTCTTTTTTATAGAGATTGTCGCAGTCGGCGCTGCGCTTGTCAACTATGTTCGAGATGACAAGGCCGATCAGCGCGACGATAACGGTCGTGAACACAGGCTGGCCGCCGATGGCAAGGCTCTTCACGAGGAAGGTCGATACAAGATAAATGATGCAGCTCGGCACGAACACCCACCAGCAGGTGGATTTCTTTGCGAAGCGCGGGCAGAGGTAGGTCACGATCAGGATGACGGCAAAGGGAGCGAAGAAGCCGATCGCCGTATTCAGCACGTCAAGAATGCTCTTTATCTGCAGGGCCGCGAGGCAGCCGAACACGGAGATGAGCACTATCATGATCTTAGAGAGCACAAGCTGCTTCTCCTCGCTCATGTCTTTCTTGAAGAACTTGACGATGATGTCCTTGATTATCATGGAGCTGCCGCCCATGATGAAGGTCGTCGCGGTGGAAACGTCCGCCGCCCAGAGTCCGGATAGGATAAGCCCCGCGATGAGCGGAGAGAAGGAAGTCGCGACCATCGGCAGCGCCAGAGACGCGCTTGCAAGCTCAGGGTACATCTTTGCCGCGGCTATGCCGAATATCGCCGAGAAGATTCCTGGCGGTATCATTATCAGGCCTGCGGCTATTATGCCGGTCTTCGCGTTCTTGGGATCCTTCGCCGCGACCGCCGCCTGCGTGACGGCCGTATGCGGCATTGCGTTTACGAACATGGTCACGAACCAGCCCACAACTATCAGCAGGCTGAAGCCGTTGAGGCCGAACCAGGGAACGTCGCTCGGGAGCGAGGCGGTGAGTCCGTCAACGCCGCCGACACTGCTCAGCGCATATATGCCGCCGAAGAGGATGCCGACATAGATGACCGCGACATTCACGATATTCGACAGCGCCGCCGCCCATAGTCCGCCGATGAAGGTGATGACCATGAACACGCCCGCGGAGACGATGATACCGGTGCTCAGGTTGAAGTACTCCGGCAGCAGCGAAGAGAGTATCGCGCCGCCCGCGTAGACCTGAAGCGCATTTACGACGAACATGTTGAGTATCTGCACGATGACCGACACGGTCAGGAACTTGTCCCCGTAGACGGCGCCGTACATCTGGTTGACCGTCTCATAGCGGGAGCGGTTGACGCGGCGGGCGAGCACCGCGCCGTAGAACACGGCGGCGAAGGCCCATGCCATTGTCCACCAGGCTGCGGATATGCCGTGGGTGTAGGCCTTCTCCGCGACTCCAAGAGTCGCGGAGCCGCCGATCGCGCAGCCGGACACGATCATTGCGACGAGAGGCCAGCTCATTGCTTTTTTTGCGAAGAGGAAGCTGGCGCTGTCCTTTTTCTGAAGGTATTTCGTCGAATACCAGGAGATAGCCAGCAGGATGACCATGTATAATATGACGATTATCATGGCGACAAAATTGTTTTGCATACTAAGGCCCCTTTATAGTTTTATTTATGCGCTCAGGCAGTTGCTACACCCTTGGTGAGCATGTTGTAGCGGACGTTTACGACAACGCCGAGGAGCGCGCCGAGGAGGGTGATTCCGGCATTGAGCAGCATAACGCTGGTGGAGCCGGACGCCTTATATACCCAGCCTGCAACGGTAGGTATAACGAGCATGCAGATGGAGCAGAGCATGTAGACAACGCTTGTGACCTTGCCCTTGCCCATAGGGAAGAGGTCGGCCATGACCGCAACGGCCATCTGGAGCACACCGCCGGCGGCAGTCCAGCCGATGACGATGGAGGCTATGCGGCAGACCGCTGCGCTCGGCGCAAACGCGAGCAGCAGCAGCGCAACGACGGAGAGCAGCGGGTACACGACGAGCAGGCGGCAGGGCTTGATGAACTTCTTTATCGCGATGGAGGTCACGACGACGCCGATGATGGAAGTGGTGCTGTACATGCTGATGCAGTAGGCCGCGGAGGTCTCGCTCATGCCGATGATCTCTTGGCCGAAGATCTTGACCCAGTTGGAGAAAAGAGTGAAGCTTGCGGTAGAGGTGAAGCCGATGGCGATGAGGCAGGCGCCCTCAAGCCAGAGCTTGGGCTTGGAGTTGAATCGGGCGTTGCCGTCCTCGTCCACGGGGACGGAGCCTTTTTCGGGAGCCTTGGTGAGCGGGGGGAACGGCGCTCTTGCGATGACTATGCCGGCAATGACAAGGATCGCAGTGGCGACGAGGTAGAGGTTGGAGGTGGACATATTACGGCTGATGAAGAACGCAAGGCAGACGGGCAGCAGGAGCTGACCAACGGAGACGGCGGCCTTCTGGAGAATGGTGACGGTGCCGCCGGCCTTGGGGTATGCCTCGATCCACGCCGGCATGCTGCCGGTGTCAAGGAAGGAGTTGCCCGCGCCTGCAAACAGCGCAAAAAACACCGCTATCGAATAGCTCTTCGCAAAGTAAATGCCGAGGAAGAACACTATGTACGATGCTATGCCCAGAAACACGAAGGGCTTGCGTCCGAACTTATCGGAGAGGACGCCGGAGACTGCTAGAATTACGATCTTGCCTATTGCCATGACGCTGACGAGATAGGATACGCCCACCATGTCGGTGTTGAACTTCTCCATCAGCCACGCCGCTGTCTGAGTGAGTATTATGAGGCCGAATCCGTGTGCCGCATAGTTTGCGTACATTGCCGCGCACACCGGCAAATACTTGTTTTTCCCTTTCATACCTTGCTTATCCTCCCTTATTTTATATCAAAAGAACATTGCGCGTATTTCTTCCATCGGGAAGGTCTTTCCGGTCCAGAGCTCAAAGCCCTTTGCCCCCTGGCAGAGCATCATATCCAGACCATTGATGGTGCGGCAGCCACGCTCCTCGGCTATCTCGAGAAGTCTGGTCTTGAGCGGAGCGTATATGACGTCGCATACGGTAAGCTCCGGACGGAACATGCTGCCGTCGGTGATGACGCTCTCGCCCGCGCGGCTGCCCATGCCGACGCCGGTGGCGTTGATGTACAGGTCGCTGTCCGCGATCTGCTCCCGCAGCACGGCCTCATCCTCGATCATGTACATTGCGGCCTTGCAGGAGGTGTTCGCGTTTATCTTTTCGACAAGCTCCTTCGCAGTCTTTTCGGACTTGCCGACCCGCGTGAAGATGGCTATCTCGCCGAGGCCGTCGAGCGCGCCCTGCACGCATATCGCAGCGCCGACGCCGCCGGAGCCTACGAGAGTTGCCTTCTTGCTGACGAACTCTATGTTGTTTCTGCGGAGCGATTCCCAGAAGCCATAGCCGTCCGTATTGTGGCCTATGAGCCTGCCGTTGTCGTTGACGACGGTGTTGACCGAGCCGCTGAGCGCGGCGGCGGTGGAAAGCTCGTCGAGGTACTGAGTGACCATGCGCTTATTGGGCATCGACACGTTGAAGCCCACCGCGCCGAGGGCGCGAAGCCCCTTCACGGCATCCTCGAGCTGCTCGTTGCCGACCTCGAAGGCGAGCTGTACGCAGTTTACCCCAGTCATTGCGAATGCCTCGCTCTGCATTCTGGGCGAGTTGCTGTGGCGGATGGGGGTTGCGAGCAGCCCCACAAGCAGTGTCTTACCGTTGATATCCGGCATAATTTTTTCCTCCTTTATTTTTTTCAGTGGAGAATCTCCATCTTTTCCAGTATCTTCAGGACGTTTCGGCCTTCCTGAACGCCGTTGATTATCTTTCTGGTCTTCTTGCTGTCGCCGATGTTCGCGTATTCGATGCCGTTTTCTAGGCAGTACTCGCGCAGCGGCTCGTCCAGAGTTCTGACAGGCGCCATGCCCATGCAGACCATGCCGTAGTCGAAGTCGAGCTCCTGCGTCTCGGCGCCGGTATCGACGATGAAGCTGCCGTCCTTGACCTCAAGCAGCTTGGTTCCGGTCAGCAGGCGGATGTTCTTCTGCTCGGCAAGCTCCTTGAACGCACAGCGGTTGATCGGGTCAAGCTCGCGGCCTATCTCGTCTGCCATCTCGACCATCGTCACCTTCGCGTTTCTCCTTGCGAAGAACTCCGCGACGTCAACGCCGACAAGGCCGCCGCCGACTACGGTCACGTTCTTTCCGGTCAGATCCATGGCGGTGAACTCGTCCATGTGCGTAATGATGTAGAGCGCGGTGAGCACCTTGCCGTTCTCCGCATCGACCCGCTCCTTGAGTCCCTTTATCGGGGGCAGCAGCGGCGCAGAGCCGGTGGCGTTGATGACGACGTCCGGATGCAGCTTCTTGACTGCTTCGACGCTGCAGTCAGCCTCGGTGAACACAAAGAGATTGTGCAGCCCCGCCGCGCGGTGCGTCTGGTAATCAACGAACTGGCGGATGCGGCTCTTTTCGGGGAAAGTGCTGATCTTTCTCGCAAGACCGCCGAGTTCGGCGCTCTTTTCGAGCAGGAAGCTCGTGCAGCCGACTTCCGCCGCGGTGCAGGCCGCTTCGAGTCCGGCCGTGCCGCCGCCGACTACGACGACGTTCGTCGGTCTGGAGACCTTCTTCTCCTTGTACTCGTCATTGTGGATGAGGTCGGGGTTTATCGTGCAGTGGATGCCGACGTTGTTGGCAAGGCGGTTGCCGATGCAGCCGATGTTGCAGGAGATGCACTTTCTCAGGCAGTCCTCGCGGCCGCTCGCCACCTTGTTGACCCATTGCGGCTCCGCGATAAGGCCTCTGCCCATGCCGATGAAATCGGTCACGCCGTCGTGTATCAGCTTCTCGGCAAGCTCCGGAGTTCGGATGTTGCCCATTGCGATGACGGGCTTTCCGAAGGTCTCTTTCACCTTCTTCGCATATCCGGTGCGCCAGCCGTCCTCAAAGTGCATGAGGTCGAGCTGATACTGTATGGTGCAGTTGAGCGCGAGGGAGACGTTGTAGACGTCAACGTACTCGTCCCAGTATTTGAGTATCTCCAGTGTATCCTTGAAGGTGTTGCCGCCGGCGACCATATCGTCCGAGGTGATGCGGATGCCTACGGGGATGTTTTTCCCGACACGTCTGCGAACCTCCTGAAGCACGAGCCGTCCCATGCGGGCGCGGTTCTCGATGCTGCCGCCGAATTCATCATCGCGCTTGTTGTATATCGGGGATGTGAACTGGCTTATGAGATAGGAATGTCCGCAGTGGACTTCCACGGCGTCAAAGCCTGCCGCGACCGCGCGTGCCGCCGCGTCGCCGAAGCATTTGACGGCGTGCATGATCTCGTCCTTGGTCATCGGCCGAGGGATGGGACCGCCGGCCTTGTTGGGCTCGCAGGAAGCGCTCAGGCTCTCCATGCCGGTGCGCTCGGGGATGGCGCCCGCGCCGGCGTGGTTTATCTGAAGGGAGGCACATGCGCCGTAGGAATGGATGCGCTCAACGAGACGGCTAAAGCCGGGGATGTAGCGATCCTTGTCGATGCGGATCTGCGTCGTGCCGTTCAGTCCCTGCTTGTACACACATGCGTTTTCAACGATTATAAGCCCCGTGCCGCCCTTGGCGCGCTGCTCATAGTAGCGGATGTGGTCGTCGGTGATATTGCCGAACTCCCCGCCCATGTTGCTGCCCATGGGGAGCATCGCGATGCGGTTCTTCACGGTCATACTCTTCACAGTCAGCGGCGAGAAAATAGACGGATATTCCATATTTCTTTCCTCCTTAGATATCAAGAGATGTCTTATATTTGACGTTATTATTTTAACAGTCATCTCATCCGCTGTCTAATCAAGATTTTTGATGAGTTTATACGCAAACTAAATAACGCAAAACACTTTCGCCAAAAACCTGTGATTTTTTTGGCGAAAGTGCACAGTTATTTGTTAATTATTAAATTATTCTATTTTTTTATCAATTTTTTCTATCTGCGCATATCACCTGCGGCGGCAGCTTCTCAAGATTGAGCTTTGACTTCTTGAGCGCCCAGTCCCTGAACGCGCGCGCCATCTGCGGCAGCTCATAATCCTTGAGGTACGCCAGATATATGTACAGCTTGTACTGCGGGTTCTTTATCGGGATGATCCTGACATTGTAGCTGCGCAGGAAGTGCTCATACGGCACCACCGCAAAGCCCATGCCATTGTTGACCATGCTCGCCACCGTCATGTCGTTCTCCACCTCGCAGGCTATGGGAGGCGGATCGCCTACGCTGCAGAACATGGAGTTTATAAACTTGCGCATCGAGCACTCCTCGATGAAGTGCACCATCGGATACTTCGCCGCTTCCGCGAGATCGACCTCTCTGTACACCGCCAGCGGGTGATCCTGCGGGCATATCAGCACCAGCTCCTGATCTATGTACGGGATGAACTCGACATCCGGCTCGTCCTCAACATATGAGCAGAACGCGAGATCGATGTTCTTGCTCTTGAGCGCGGCAAGGACATTCGTCGTGTTACCGTGTATAAGCTTGAAGATGAGGTTCCTGTTCCCCGTCTCCTCCTTGAAGGACGAGGTGAGCCCCGGTATGATCGTCGTGCCAAGGGTGTAAATGAAGGCGATCGAGACCACCTGACTGCTCGACCTTATCACATCATCAACGGCCTCTCTGCCCGCGTCAAGCTGCTCCAGCGCCTTGACGACATACTTGTAAAATATCGCGCCCTCCTTGCTCAGCTTCAGATTATGCGAGCCTTTTACAAACAGCGTGCAGCCAAGCTCCTTCTCCAGTGAGGATATGGCATAGCTCAGGCTGGGCTGAGAGATATACAGCTTTCTCGCCGCTTCAGTATAGTGAAGCGTTCTTGCAAGTTCCGAGAAATAGACCAAATGTTGAAGATTGATACCCCCCACCCCCGTTTTCTGTTTTAATTACCTATATAATACTATGTTAATCACATATCGATGTCAAGTCAAAATTTGAAGTATTTCAAAAAAGCGGCAGGTGAGATCTCACCTGCCGGTCTGATTCGCGTATGAAATTTACTGCTCCGCGGTGACAGCAGAGTCTTCCCTCAGGCGGTCAACGGTGTTGAAGCCGAGGGTTATCGCCCCCATGTACGCCAGCAGCGCAGCCAGCGCAGGCAACAGGTACACATACGGTATCGGAATGACGCTCCACAGCATATTCAGGACGCTGATATCCGCGCCGTAGGTGAAGAAATAATCCGCCTGCGGGCATACCGTATTTCGCAGGATGGTATTGACGAGGTGCGCCCCCAGCGAGAGAACTATAAAAGCGGCGATAATTCCAGGGAAATCTCGGTACTCCGGTCTGTAAAAGCCGAGTGTCGTCAGGCTGATGCCGCAGACAATGAGCAGCAGGTGCGTGAGGTAAAAGCCCAGCATACGCGGCAGCAGCAGCGAATAGCCATTGAACGCGATCTCCGGGAATGTGAGCGCCATGGCCGCGCCGAGCGGCGCGATGAAGAACGCAAAGCCGAGGATTCCGCGTCTCCTTGTGAGTATCCCTATCGGGATAAGGAACAGATTGATGTTGCAGAGCTGGAGCGGCAGCTCATTGAACCAGTTGAATTTTTCAAGTCCGGACACCTGCACAAACTCCGCATCGACCGACAGGAACGCCTTATAGGCAATGTATAGCACAATATTTGCAATGCACAGGCCGATAAGAAAGCGCTCGCGCGTCTTTTCCGGTTTGCCGCGCAGCTTGTACCATATCAGATATATCGCGCCTACTCCAGCCGCCAGCAGACAGATATGCACGAAATTAAACGGCTTTATCAGCAGCAGATTCATTCCCTTTACAGGCATTTATTCTATTCCTCTCATCTTTCTATTTTTTAAATACACGACGGCAGCGTACACAAGCCCCGCCAGCAGACATCCGGATACCAGATCGAGCACCGAATGCTGCTTCACAAACAGGGTAGACAGGCAGATAAGCACCGCAATGACCGCGGACGCCGCCCTCAGTCCCTTGTATCTGCGCCCCGCCGCGCCGCCGAAGCTTGCGAGATGTATCGCCGTCGCCTCATAGCAGTGCAGACTCGGCAGAACGTTATACGGCTGGTCGTTTGCATAGATCAGCCTGCACAGGGCGAGCAGCAGCCCGTCCCCCGACGCGTCAGGCCGGAAATCGATTCTTGTCGGGTACAGTGCGAAAACCGTAATGCATATGAACGCTCCTGTGAACAGCGTCGCCACCTGACGCATGAACACTTCCCTGTCCTTGAAGCACATGAACAGCATCATGCCTGGAACGTAAAAGTACCACAGGACGTACGGAATAATAAACGCCGGTACGAACGGAATAACATCGTCAACCGGCGTATGAATAAGGTGATGCCGCAGTCCCAGAAATTGCAGCGAAAAATATGCGGCGCTCACAACGGCAAACAGTCCAAACCAGAGCAGCTCTTTGTGTCGTTTTAAAAATCGCAACGGCCTTGCCTCCCTCGGTGCTAAGAGTATAGCATATTCTCTACTACCCCGTCAACAAACGACAGGCTCCGCAACCTGAAGATACGCCTTAATTATCATTAAGATTTGATAAACATAGCATGTCGGGTCAATTGACAATACTTCAGAATGATGTTACACTTTTGCATGATAAATTCTCATGCAGCAAGGCGGGTCTGAATGAACAACAAGCTGATAAATACCAAATGGTTTCTGTATCTGACGGAGTTTTTCGCCGGTATGTCCGTGATGGCGGTCGAGCTTGGAGCCAGCAGGCTTATGGCTCCCTATTTCAGCTCGTCCCAGATCGTGTGGACGGTCATAATCGGCGTTATAATGATCGCCATGGCCGTCGGCAACGTGTGGGGCGGCAGCATGGCGGACAAGAGCAAATCGCCTGACCGGCTGTATCGCCGCGTCATCATCGCCGCGATATGGATAGCTCTCATCCCATTTGTCGGGCGCTGGATGATAGCCGGTATATCGTTCCTGCTTGCGACGTTCATCACGAAGAATTTCCTCGTCTGGGCGGCGTTCGCGGCATGCCTGCTCATATTCGCCTTCCCCTGCGTCCTGCTCGGCACCGTTACCCCGTCGCTGACGAAGTTCACGGTAGATAATCTGGACGATACCGGCAAGACCGTCGGGCGGCTCAACGCGCTCAACACCATCGGCAGCATCATCGGAACCTTTGTTCCGACCTTTGTCACCATTCCCGCCGTCGGCACTGCGGCCACGTTCCTGATCTTCTCCGGCGTGCTGGCCGCCATCGGCATTGCGTACTTCATATTTGAGCGCAAAAAGACCGTCGCCGGCTTCATCGCCGTCATACTGATCTGCGCGCTCGGCTTCGGCGTTCCGTCTTACAGCTTCGCGTTCTGGGAGAAGGATCTGGCGCTCGAGGACGAGTCGATATACAACTACCTTCAGGTCAAGGACGACGCGCATCAGACCGTTCTCGCAACGAACGTCCTGTTCGGCGTGCAGTCTGTGCAGCCCAAGGACGCTGAGCTTACTGGCATGTACTACGACTATGCGCTCGCCGCTCCGTGCATGGCGGGGCTTGACGGCTCCGACAGCAGCGGCCGCAGCGTGATGATCCTCGGTATGGGTTCCGGCACCTTCGCCAGCTACTGCACGCGGTATTTCCCTGGCATCTCGATCAAGGGCGCGGAGATAGACGGCAAGATTGCCGACATCGCGCATGAATATTTCTCCCTGCCGGACAGCGTCGAAGTCGCCGTTGCGGACGGGCGGGCTTTCCTCAGCGCGTCGGACGAGCTGTTCGACGTGATAATGGTCGACGCATATCAGGATATCACCATTCCCTTTCAGCTCTCCAGCGTTGAATTCTTCTCCGAGGTATCGCGGCATCTCAAGCCCGAGGGCGTCATGGTCGTGAACCTGAACATGACCTCTCGCGAAAACGGCTCTCTCAACGAGTATCTGTGCGACACGATGGCGAGCGTCTTCAAGCGCACGTATATCGCCGACGTCGCGGGCAACACTAACACTGAGGTTTTCTGCACCAATGCCGACACGCTGGAGCAGACCTTTGACGAGAGCCGCGCGAAGCTCACGAATGCGCGCTATGCCGAGATGATGGCCACCGTGGCGCAGCGCCTCACCGAGTACACCGGCGGCAGCAATATCCTCACCGACGACAAGGCGCCCGTCGAGCTGCTTGGAATGCGCGTCCTCGACGAACTCATCGCGGGCGAGCTTTCGTATTACAAGTCGAACTTCTCGATGGACGATATCATGGGGATGCTCGGCGCATAAGATCATAAAAGTCCTGCGTGCTATACACGCAGGACTTAGCCTGTAGACAAAGCTGTCGGCGATGTATAGAATTGCATGGGGAGAGTGCAGAGAGGGGACGGGAGTCCCCTTTCTGTGTTCAATACATCCTTATTCAGGAGTGTTTTTGAATACTCCTGAATAAGTTTTCAAGGCGTCGAACTTTGTCGACGCCTTGAGTCCTGCGTGCTATACACGCAGGACTTTTTTCATGAAACCAGCCTGAAGCCCGCGCCTCGGACCGTCTCTATGAAGTCCCGGCCGCCTACGCGGCGGAGTGCTGGCAAAATATACAGCTTGAAACGCGCGCCCGCATCGCGTAAGATTGCCTTGAGGTGCTGCATATGAAAAAAATAATCAGCAGGATGCTCCGGATGCACCCTGCCGCGTGGTTCATATTTATAAATTCCCTGCGCATAAGCTGCGCGCTGCTCGCCGTTTCGATAATTCTCTTTGTTATCTGCGGCGGCGACTACGTGCTCCACTATGATACATATTACGCCGCCCTGACGCTCAGCGAAACGCCCCCCGCGCTCCTCCTGCTGTCCACCATCGCCTCCGTCTGCGTCGAGGAGCATTATATGAAATAGCCCAAGCCCATCGGCTTGAGCGCATTAAATATACAAAGCTTGGTTAACGCGCTGTTCTCATGCCCAAAATTTGTGCCGCCTGCAGCCGCGCTGGAACACCGTCATAGTAAATCCTTGACTATTTACAGATATGGTGGTAAATTATATAAAAATGTTCAATGCGCCGGTGTGGTGGAATGGTAGACACAAGGGACTTAAAATCCCTCGTTGGCAACAACGTACCGGTTCGAGTCCGGTTACCGGCACCAAACAAATATAATCCGAACCAAATCTTCTTAATCGGAGACGGGTTCGGATTATTTGTTTTCTTCGAGAAATTCGAGGATACGCATTTCAGAAACGGCGTGGTAAAGCGTCCCGAATCCAAGCCCAGAGGGCCGAGAAAACCAAAGCTGGCAAAGGATAAGGAGGACAATTATGAAAAACATCAAAAGCTGTGAATTCAACATGGACACGGGCTGTGTAGAGCTGCGGTTTCAGGACGGCAGCATGATCTCCATCGACTGCACCGCCGTGGAAAACGAAGTGGCGGATAATCTTTATGAGCGGTCGGAGCTGGATTACCTCATCTACAACGACCCGCTGGCTTATGCAGACCTCATTCTGAATGGTGACGTTGAAGCGTATCTGAACGCCGTCACGGAGTATAAGCCCTACGAAAACTGAATAAACGCACAAAAGGGGATGGCGATCTGCCATCCCCTTTGCCATGCTGTTTTAGGAGCATATATCCCTTGGATTTGTCTTATATCTATCGTCAGGCGACGTTCTCGCCGTTGCTGTCCTTGTCTGTTTTTGCCCCGTCCCGCGCCGCCTTCCATTCGGCAAATTCCCGTTGCCCTTCCTCACTCTCGTAAAAGGCGAGAATATCCGGCAGCAGAATTCGGGCGATGTTCTCGATCTCATGCTGCGGGATGCCGCTGTTGTTGGTGAGCTTTTTTCGCCTGCTCAAGTTGCACCTCCGAAAAAGTATTTTGCCGCAGCTTTCTCCCGCGCGGCGGAGGAATGGCGTCTTGAGCGTCTGTTGCCGTCTGCGCTTTTTCCCTTCGCATCCTTCCTTTCTTATCCGAAAATGAAAATGCAGCCGCCTGTCAAGCCTCTCAGCCCGTCTGCGTCTGCATGGTGTCCTGTGTCTGAAATTGTGTTTTCATTATAGCAGCGATGGGGCTGCCCGTCAATACCACGGGAACGGAGCGGCTGACAGCGTAATTTTGGCAGCGGCTACCGAAATTGTTCTGTGGCTTGCAGATTGGAAAGGGCCGTAGCGCAGCAGCCGCCAGCCGTCAATGGTCAAGATGAACGCTTCGCGCCATTGACAGCCGCCGCCCGCCGCGCTTTTTGGCAGACAAGGCGGGCAAGCACAGCTTGTGCCTGCCCGCCTGCATGGATTCTGAGATTTCGCTTACGGCTTGATGAGAATGGCGCTCACATCCGCCATGCTTTCGCCGAGCGTGAACGTGACGGCCTTGCCGTTGTGGGTGAGCCGGTAGGCTTCGCCGCCCTCGCCCTTGTCCAGCAAATCGGAGAGCAGGAACGCTGACGTTGCGCCCTTGGTGACAAAGACGATCTTCTCCACGCCCTGCGCCTTGAGAGTGCGGATGCCGCTGAGTCTGCCCGTGAGAATGGCGAGGTCCTCGTCAACGGTGACGGTCAGCACGCCGCCCTTTTGCTCGGCCGTGTAGGCAATGTCCCTGCCGTCCTTATCGGTCACGCGGTAGAGGGGAGGAGCTATTAACCGGCTTCCCTCATCCGGCATGGTGTGGGTCTCCCCGCACTGGTCATACCGCACGCACTTTGCCGTCTTGGTGCCGTCGTGCGCATAGGTCGCATCGTTGTTGGAAACATAGTCCTCAAATAGATGCCCGAGCTTGCTGTCCGTGTCCGTTACCGTGTCTGTTGCCATACAGCCGCCCGTGCCGTAGCGCACGCACCTTGCCGTCTTTGTTCCGTCCTGCTCGCAGGTCGCATCGTTGTTGGAAACATAGTCCTCAAATAGATGCCCGAGCTTGCTGCCCGTGTCCGTTACCGTGTCCGTTTCCGTGCAGCCGCCCGTGCCGTAGCGCACGCACTTTGCCGTCTTGGTGCCGTCCTGTTCGCAGGTGGCGTTGTTGTCGGAAACATACTCCTGCCCTGCAAAGCTGTGGTCCAGGGCGGGGATATCCTCGGTTTTTGTATGGGAGGAGCTGGTGCAGGTGTAAGTCCTGACCCCCTTTCCCGTGCAGGTGGCGGGCGTCGTCACCGTGCCGCTGTCCCATACAAAGTCTCCGGTGGGATTGGTGACCGTCTTGCTGGGAGCTCCCGTCATGGCACTGCCGGGGGCGTAATATTCGATTGTTCCACTGGGGTTCAGCTCGCAAATATCCGGCTCCACCTCTGCGCCGTTGGGGCCGCCGTGGTTGCCATACTTGCCGCCGTTGCCGATGCCTGCGCCCGCTCCGTAATGTTTGTCTTTAACGCCGCCCTGCACCTTCAGCTTCGCATCGCCGGAAACGGTGATATTATTTCCATCTCCATAACAGCCGCCGCCGATGCCTGCGCCTGTTACGCCGCCGATGGCATTGACCTCGCCGCCGGAGATGGTAATGTCCTTGCCGATGCGGTAGTTGCCGCCGCCGATGCCTGCGCCTCTTCTGCCGCCGGTGGCCTTGACCTTGCCGCCGGTGATGGTGATGTCGCTGCCATTTCCATGGTCGCCGCCGCCGATGCCTGCGCCGTATTCGCCGCCGGTGGCCTTGACCTCGCCGCCGGTGATGGTGATGTCGCTGCCATTTTCATAGTAGCCGCCACCGATGCCTGCGCCGTACTTGCCGCCCTCTGCGGTCAGCTTGCCGTCCTTGTTCTCGTCCCCAATGGTCAGGCTGCCGCCGTTGTTCTTTTCAAGGCCGGCATGCTCATAGCCACTCCTGAGCGTGCTTCCGCCGTTCAGCTCGATGCTGACATTGCCCTCGCCGGTGGTGGAAACGGCGGCCTTGCCCTTATCGCGCACGTCGATGTTCACACCGGAGAGGGTGACGCTTGCGGTCTGACCGCTATCCGCGTTGATGGTGACGTTGTTTTCCTTAGAGGTTCCCGTAATGACGGGCGCGCTGTCCGGTATAGCGGCTCCGCCTCCCTGCGTGACCGTCTGCCCGCCGCTTCCCGCGTTTACGGTGATGTCGCCCTTGCCGATGTCCCAGGTCGCCGCGTGCGCCGACACGGGCAGACTGGCGAGAAGCAGCAGCGCAAGAAGCGTTGATACGATTTTCTTTCCCTTCATGTGTAAAAGCCTCCTTCTTTGTTCTGATTGATCGCCTCGATTCCTTTTTAACAGGTGTAGCTGTGAAAGTATATCAAAAGGCGCGCCCCGCCCACAAAACCCATGGGCAAAGCGCGCCTGATATATATGCTGCTCGGATAGCACAAAAGGACAGAGCTATCCTGTCTGTCTGTCTGATTATGGGGGATGCGTTTCATGCTGTCAAGCCCCTTTCGCCAAAAACCCGTTCTTTTTTCATGGCGGCTGCCGCCCCATGAGCCTTCGCCACTTCCTGCCGGTGCGAATTATTATACACAGCCATTTTACCAGACAATGCTGAAATTTTCAAGAGCTTGTTCGGACAAGGATCTGCTTTTGATGCGCCGATAAGGGGAGCGCGGAATGAACTGGCAAGCAGGGCAAAGCGGTACCCACTTTGCTGCTTGCCGCCGTGCAAATCCTGTTGGCTTCACACTTGGCAAGCAAGGTGGCTTGGAGCCACTTTGCGCTTGTTGGGGAAATTTGTCCCCAAGCCCCTTTGAACGATTTTTGCAAAATCGGCTGCGCTCCTGCGGAGCTTTCTTCGCCTGCGGCGCATCAGGAAATTGCGGTGTTATGTGAATACGTCATTGACATATTCTCTGTTTCCGGGTATACTTGAAACAGAAAAGGAGGTGACGCAGCCTTGAAAATCATCGGTGAACGGCTGCGAGGTTTGCGCGAAAGCGTCAGGCTCTCGCAGGCAAAGCTGGCAAAGGAATTTGACGTTTCCCAATCCGCCCTTGCCCGGTATGAGATCGACGATTCCACGCCCTCCCCGGAGGTTTTTCTGAAATACGCCGACTACTTTGACGTATCGCTGGACTACATTTTCGGCAGGACGGACGACCCCCATGGCATGATCTATAACAACTGCGTGAAGCTCGGCCTGAACAATCCAGAAATGGCGCGGTTCGTGGAAATGTGCTTCGACCCCGGTTCGGCTATGAACGAACGATTGAAGGCAACGCTTGTGCAGATGCTCTCGGAGGTGGATACGAAATGAAAGCCGTGATCTACGCCCGCTATTCCTCGGACAGCCAGCGGGAAGAATCCATTGAAGGTCAGCTCCGCGAGTGTGCCGCTTTTGCCGAGAAAAACGGCATCACGGTATTGCGGCATTACATCGACCGCGCGTATTCTGCAAAGACCGACAACCGCCCGGAGTTTCAGAACATGATAAAGGACAGCGGCAAGCGGCTGTTTGATATAGTGATCGTCTGGAAGCTGGACAGGTTCGCACGAAACCGCTATGACAGCGCCCGGTACAAGGCCACGCTTAAAAAGAACGGCGTGAAGGTTGTATCTGCCACCGAGATTATTTCAGAGGGCGCGGAGGGCATCATTCTCGAATCCGTCCTTGAGGGCTATGCGGAATACTACTCCGCTGACCTTTCGGAAAAGGTCGTTCGCGGCATGACGGACAACGCCCTCAAGTGCAAGTTCAACGGCGGCATGATGCCCATTGGCTATGTGATTGACGCGGAGCAGCACTTCCAGATCGACCCGCTGACCGCGCCATTCGTGCTGGAAGCCTTCAAGCGATATGACGGCGGAGAAACCATTTCCTCCATTATGAATTGGCTGAACGAGCAGGGGCTTACCAACACGCGGGGGCAGAAAATGACCTTCAACAGCGTGGGGCATATACTCCACAACCGGCGCTATATCGGGGAGTTTCGATACCGCGATGTGATCGTGCCGGACGGTATCCCCGCAATCGTACCGCAAGACCTCTTTGACCGGGTGCAGGAGAAACTGGCGAAGAACAAAAAGGCCCCGGCGCGTCACAAGGCCGAGGACGATTATCTGCTGACCACCAAGCTATTCTGCGGCTACTGCGGGGCCTATCTCTGCGGCGAGAGCGGCACAAGCCGCACGGGAAAGGTGCATCACTACTACAAGTGCGTTTCCGTCAAAAAGAAGCGCACCGAGTGCCACAAGAAGCCCGTCAGGAAGGAATGGATCGAGGATTTGGTGGTCGGTGAAACCATGAAAATGGTCATGGACGACAAAGCGATCGAGGCCATCGTGTCCATGCTGATGGACTTGCAGGAGCGGGACAATGTGAACGTGCCGCTGTATGAGCAACAGCTCCGTGAGACGGACACCGCCATCAGCAATCTTCTCAACGCCATTCAGCAGGGCATCCTGACGCGCTCCACAAAGGCGCGGCTGGAGGAGCTGGAAAACCGCCGCGATGAGATTGAGAACAGGCTTGCCTGCGAAAAGCTGGCAAAGCCCAAGGTCAGCGCGGAGTTTATGACCTTCTGGCTCCACCGCTTCCGCAAGCTGGACGTGCGGCAGAAAAGCCATCGCAAGATGCTCATCGACACCTTCATCAACGCGATTTTTCTGTACGATGATAAAATGGTGATTACCTTCAACTACAAGGAGGGCACGAAAACCATCACTTTCGCGGAATTGCAGGAAGCTATCAGTAACAAAAACGGTTCGGATTTGGATTGCCTTGCTGCACCAAAATTGGCAGCACCCCAAGGGGTGCTGCCAATTTTGGTGCCGGTAATTGTTTGACCCAACCGCGCCCCGGCGACGGCGGCGCTAGCCGCCTAGTCCCCGTAGGGGATTCGAGTCCGCGGATTGTTGCGCTGGGCTTCAACTTGGTTTCTGTTTGCTCTCAAAATAGACCGACTCTACCACAATCAGCAGCACCTCTTGGGGTGCTGCTGATTGTGGTATTGGTAGTCGTTCGACTCGGCCGCGCTCCGGCGACGGCGGCGTCAGCCGCCTAGTCCCCGTAGGGGATTCGAGTCCACGGATTACAAACATCCCCCATGACGCAAACGTCACGGGGGATGCAGCATTTTATTCCACTTCAACGACGCCGTCGTCCTTGACGGTGACGGTCATGCCGGTCTTGACGTATTCGAGGAATTCGTCGCCGAGCTGGTCGACGACCGGCATCTTCGCATCCGTCCAGACGTCTGCGAGTATCGCGCCGGATGCAGCAAGAGAATCTATCGGCATGCTAAAGAGCATGCACGCAGGCTGAAGATGCCGCGAGCACACGGTATACAGCACCATGCCGCCGGTCGTTGAGCCTATCGTCTGCGGCAGGCAGAGCGCCTTGCCCAGCATGGACTGCTTATACAGATCCGGATTATTCTGGTCGCCGCACTTGACCTTTTTATCGCCGAACATCATCGCCATCTGGTAGCTTGCCAAGGTGTTAAAGCCGCCGTGGCTCACCAGAGCCTCCGCCGTACACGTTCCGGGAACTATGACCCGTCCTTTGAACTGCTTCATTTCTTCTCCTCCTTGGCCGTGATGATGTCAAGTATCTCGTTCTCCTTATAAAACCGCGCGCTCGTATATGTGCGCAGCTTGTTGGACGAAGTGATGACAGCTTTCTTCTTGCACAGCGGGTTATTCATGTACATCAGCGGGCAGATATAGCTGACGATCACGCCGTAGCTGGCGAGCTTCGATGCGTAGACGCCCTTGTTCAGCTCCTTTATGACCGCCGGAGACGCGGTAAACACGGTCGGGACGCTTATCTTGTCCATGCCGTTGGCCTTGAGCTTCTCGCCTATCGCGTCCGCCCAGTCCTCCATCTGCTTGAGCGTCATATGCGGGCAGCCGACAAAACACAGCTCCGGCTTCGCGTTCTTGTCCTTCCAGATGACCGGATAGTTATCCTGCACGCGCTGAAGCTCGGCGTCGTCAATGACGTACACCTGCGCGCCCTCCTTGATGAGCGCTACGCCCTGCTCCTTCGCTTCCGGAGTCAGGTTCTCGATATGGAACAGGCCGACCGCGCCGTTGGATGCCGTCGCCGCGCCGAAGTCCTTCAGATATGTACATGCCTCGTCGTCAAGCTCCGTGCCGAGCCACTTGTCGAGACCTCTGACATACGGCACTTCCTCCATGACCTTCATGCCGATCGCGGAGCCGAGCAGCTGCGCCTCGGGCTTATGCTCACACCTGACGTCGATTATCCATGTGGCCTTGCGCCCCTCGTCGGTCAGCAGGCCGAATTCAGGCACGAAGCCCGCGATGGAGCCCATCAGCTCGATCATGCCGGAGTTGCGGTTGCAGCGCGCGCCGAGGACAGAGTTTGCGTACACAACGGCGGAGCTTTCCGCCCAGCTGAGCACGTCGCCCTTCTTGGGCTTGTTCCCCATCTGATCAACATAGCAGGTGCAGGAATAGGCGTCCTCATCCGTGATGCCGAGCTTGCGGAGCTGCTCCTCAAAGCGATCCTGCTGGGTGTACATTACTTTCTTGAACACGATGTCCTCAAGAAAGCTTGTCGGCACATTCTTATCCAGCGGGCGCGGATCCGCGGTAAACTTCTGACCGTTGGTCAGCCCCGCGTCGATGAGCCGGTCAAACAGGTCATAAACAGGCTTGAGCGCGGCCAGACCGTATGAAATGACCGTATGACCATACTCGCTGGTGACGGGAACCATGCGCTCCGCACCAAAAGTGTCTCCATACATGACGAGGGTCTTCATGACCTTGGCCATCATCTCGCCTTTTTCGCCGTTGAGCAGAGCCTGCTGCTCAGGAGTCAGATTCATAAAACCACTTCCTTATGTAAAATAAAGTTCTGCTTAGTGTTTATTTTAACAACTTTTGTGCAAAAAGTCAATCAGGCGCAGGGCTGCAGCACTGCATTTTGGCAGAAAAATACGGAGCGGGCATATAAAAACGCAGCATCAAAAGATGCTGCGTTTTTATTGATCAATAGTAGCGCTTATTCTTGTTCTTGCGAGCGGCCTCGGATTTTTTGCGGCGCTTGACGCTGGGGCTCTGGTAGTACTCCTTCTTGCGCAGGTCGGCCAGAACGCCGGACTTAGCGCAGCTGCGCTTGAATCTCTTAAGAGCATTGTCCAGAGACTCGTTCTCCTTGACATATATTTCAGACATTTATTTCCCTCCCTCCAAAAGTGCCATGCGGCACCTCAAGGGCCAATGAATTGGCTTTTCAACGTTACTATTATACCTGCTTAAAGTCCCGTTGTCAATAATTACTTTGCGGGCTTGAGGATGAGATTGACAAGCTTGTTCTTGACAACGATGGTCTTTACAAGCTGCATACCCTCCATCTGGCGCTTTATCTTCTCGTCGGCACAAGCTGTTGCGATGACGTGCTCGTCATCCGCGTCGGCGGCGACGGTGATGGTGCTGCGGAGCTTGCCATTGACCTGCACGGCCATCTGGCGGGTAGCGTCATGGGTCTTGGCCTCGTCATACTTCGGCCAAGGCATCTGCATAGCCATTTTTCCATTCTTGGCGGCAAAGCCGGTCAGCTCCCACATCTCCTCCACCATGTGCGGTGCAAAAGGACTTAGCATGAGCATAAGCTGCTCAAGGTCGCCCTTGCTCAGGCCGTTGGAGTAGAACTCGTTGACCATGGTCATAAGCGCGGCGATAGCGGTATTCATCTTGAGGCTGTCGATATCCTCAGTGACCTTCTTGATGGTCTTGTGGATGATGGACTCGTTCTTGGCGGAGACTTTCTCGTCGTCGGCCGCGATGTCCATGAGATTCCAGCAGCGGTCAAGGAAACGCTTGGAGCCTTTGACTGCGTCGTTCGACCAGGTGACGGCCTTCTCGAAGTCGCCAATAAACATGATGTGCAGGCGCATGGTGTCCGCGCCGTACTGCGCGACGATGTCGTTCGGGTTGACGACGTTGCCGCGGGATTTGGACATCTTCTCGCCGCCCTCACCGAGGATCATGCCGTGGCTGGTACGCTTAGCATACGGCTCCTTGGTGGGCACGACGCCGATGTCGTACAGGAACTTATGCCAGAAGCGGCTGTATAGCAGGTGCAGCGTGGTGTGCTCCATGCCGCCGTTGTACCAGTCGACCGGAGACCAGTATTCAAGAGCTTCCTTGCTCGCAAGCTCCTTGTCGTTGTGCGGATCCATGTAGCGCAGGAAATACCAGCTGGAGCCGGCCCACTGGGGCATGGTGTCAGTCTCGCGCATGGCGGGGCCGCCGCAGCATGGGCAGGTGGTGTTGACCCAGTCGGTCATCTTGGAGAGGGGGCTTTCGCCGTCGTCAGTCGGCTCATAGCTCTCGACCTGCGGCAGCACGACGGGCAGCTGCTCCTCCGGAACGGGGACCCAGCCGCACTTCGGGCAGTTGACGAGGGGGATCGGCTCGCCCCAGTAGCGCTGACGGGAGAATACCCAGTCGCGCAGCTTATAATTGACCTTCTCCTTGCCGAAGCCCTGCTCCACAACGTATTTCTTCATCGCGGGGATGGCCTCTTTAACGGTCATGCCGTTGAGGAAACCGGAATTGACCATGATGGCGCTGTCGTCCTTTGCGACGAAGGCTTCCTTGGTCACGTCGCCGCCGGAGACGACCTCGATTATCGGCAGGCCGAACTTGGTGGCAAACTCCCAGTCGCGCTGGTCGTGCCCCGGAACGCCCATGACGATACCGGTGCCGTAGCCCATGAGGACGTAGTCGGAGACGAAGATCGGCAGATTCTTGTGAGTTACGGGGTTTATGGCCTCGATGCCGTCGAGCCGGACGCCGGTCTTGTCCTTGTTCAGCTCGCCGCGCTCAAAATCGGACTTGCGGGCGGCCTCGGCCTGATAGGCCTCAACGTCGCTCCAGTTGGCGATATGCGGCTGCCACTGCTTGAGCAGCGGGTGCTCGGGCGAGATGACCATATAGGTCGTACCGAACAGGGTGTCGGCACGGGTGGTGTAAACGGTGACTTCGTCGCCGATGTTGGTCTTGAAGGTTATCTCCGCACCGGTAGAGCGGCCGATCCAGTTGCGCTGTTGGATCTTGACGCGCTCAATGTAATCGACATCGTCCAGATCGTCGAGCAGGCGCTGGGCGTAGGCGGTGATCTTCAGCATCCACTGGCTCTTCTCCTTGCGGATGACCGGAGCACCGCAGCGCTCGCACACGCCGTCAACGACCTCTTCGTTTGCAAGCACGCACTTGCAGCTGGTACACCAGTTGACGGGCATGGTGGTCTTGTAGGCAAGACCATTCTTGAACATCTGGAGGAATATCCACTGCGTCCACTTATAATACTTCGGGTCGGTGGTATCGACGGCGCGATCCCAGTCGAAGCCGTAGCCCAGCATCTTGAGCTGGCTGGTGAAGTTTGCGATATTGTCCTTGGTGACTATTGCAGGGTGGATGTGGTTCTTGATAGCGTAGTTCTCGGTCGGCAGGCCGAAAGCGTCAAAGCCGATCGGGAACAGGACATTATAGCCCTCCATGCGCTTTTTGCGCGTGACGATGTCCATCGCGGTGAAGGGGCGCGGATGGCCGACATGCAGTCCCTGACCGGAGGGGTACGGGAACTCGATAAGGCCGTAGAACTTGGGCTTATCGCTGCCGGTGACGGCGGCATAGGGCTTGGTCTCTTCCCATCTTGCCTGCCATTTCTTTTCTATCGCTGTAAAATCGTATTTCATTTTGATCAATCCCTCTTTAATTTATAAAATCTGTTTCCGGAAGCCCCTGTAATCAGGGGCGCGGAAGGGATGAGGGATCGACCTCCTCCGCGTCGCTCCAGAGGCGCTCAAGGTTATAAAACTTTCTGGCCTCGTCCGTGAACACATGGACGATGACGCATCCAAAGTCCATCAGCACCCAGATATCGGAGCGCAGACCCTCACGGCGTATGGGTGGCTCACCCGCCTCGGAGAGCTGCTTGTCCACCTCGTCGACCAGCGCCTTGATATGCGTGGACGAGGTGCCGTTGCAGATGACGAAGTAATCGGCCAGCACGGTCTGCTTATCGGTTTTCAGAACCTTGATGTCTCTTGCCTTTTTATCGTCCAGAGCCTTTGCAGCAATGGCGGCTATTTCAGCGGAAGTAAGCATATTTGTTTTGCCTCCTAATTAAAATCAATCAACCAGCGCGGCGTACCATTCGCAGGCCTCAACGCTGTCCTTATACGGCTCCGCGCCGCCGGAGCGGATGAACTCAAGACTCATCTCCAGCCCTTTGGCCATAGCCGCGTCTATATCCTCAAAGCACAGCTCGCGCAGCTCTTCAACGCCGGGGAAGTCGCGCGTCGGCTCCACGAAGTCGGCAAGATATATTATCTTCTCCAGAAGCGTCATGTCCGGCTTGCCGGTGGTGTGCCAACGGATCGCGCCGTATATATCGTCCTCGATGCCGAACAGCTCCCTCGCGAAGGCCGCGCCTGTCTTGGCATGCAGCAGCTTCGGGTTTGCGACCTCGGCGGTGTCGTTGATGATACCATACTTTTCGCACAATTTCAACTGTTCTTCGGCGCTGAGCTTCTTCGTGATATCATGCAGTATTCCGGCCACCGCGGCGCGCTCAGGATCCTCGCCCCAGCGGTTTGCGAGACTGACGGCCTCGTTCTCGCAGCCAAGGACATGCGCTACGCGCTTCTCGGTGAGATACGGCATCACCTTTGCCCGCAGCCAGCTCAGCTCCGGCCGCGCGTCATAATAATGGCGGCGGATTATCTCGGAATACACGCTGTCCGGCAGCAGCTCCGAGCCGATGCCGAAGCGCAGCCTCTCGCGGATATCGCTGGAGCTTGCGGCGACGGGGTCGTGTTTCAGGATCACAACCTTCGCGCCGTACTTCTCCGCTAGCACATCGCGCTGGCGGATGAGCTGAACGTCCTCGTCCTCATCGCGCGCGAGCACCGCGAGGGTGCAGTTTTCAAGCAGGTACTCAAAACGGTACCATGACTCAAAGCTAAGGAGCATATCCGTCCCCATGACGAGGAACAGCTCGTCATCAGGGTAGCTGCGCCGCAGCTCCTCCACGGTCTGCGCGGTGTAGCTCTTTCCCTCGCGCTGCAGCTCCATATCCGATATCTCCGCGCCGGGGATACCGGCAAAGGCAAGGCGGCACATCTCGAGCCGCGCCCGCGGCTCGGGGCTGCCCTCGGCGAGCATCTTATGCGGCGATACGTTCGTCGGTATTATCAGAAATTTATCCGGCGCAAGCTCTGCGCTGACGGTTCTGGCGGCCTCAACATGCCCAAGATGCGGGGGGTTGAAGCTGCCGCCGTACACGACAATTTTCATTTTCCTGTCCTTATTGTGATTACTTGGCTTTCTTTTTGTCTTTGACCAGAACTATTTTCGGTTCTTTTTCGTTGCGCTTATACAGCACGAATTTTGTGCCTATCACCTGCACCTGCTCGGCCTTGCAGGCCACGGAGAGCGCGTCGCAGGCTTCGCGGGCGGTGAGCATGGAGTTTTCCAGCACCTTGCCCTTCACGAGCTCGCGCGCCGCGAGAGCTGCGCTTACAGATGCAACCAGATTTTCGTTTATGCCGCCCTTGCCGACCTGAATTATTGTGTCCTCAGCTGCCGCAAGGCCGCGGAGCTGGGCGCGCTGCTTACTTGTCAATGCCATTATAATACCTCTTAAACTTCTCTATAAATTCTCTCATCGCCTTGCCGCGGTGAGATATCGCGTTTTTCTCGTCGGCGCTCAGCTCCGCCATGCTGACATCGTAGCCCAGCGGGCGGAAGAGCGGATCGTAGCCGAAGCCGTTGCTGCCGCGCGGCGCGTCGAGTATCTCGCCCTCGCATTCGCCTCGCGCAGTTATCGTATTGCCGTCCGGCAGGCAGCAGCACACACAGCAGACAAAGCGCGCACGGCGGTTTTTCTCGTCGCCGAGCTTGCCGAGCAGATATCTGTTTCTGTCCGCGTCGCTCGCGTCGTGGCCGAAGCCGTAGCGCGCGGAGTATATCCCCGGCTCGCCGTTGAGCGCATCGACCACCAGACCGGAATCGTCCGCGACGGCGATGCATCCGGTAGCTTTCAATACCGCGTCCGCCTTCAGAAAGGCGTTCTCCTCAAAGGTCGTTCCGGTTTCGTCGACTTCGAAGTCGCAGCCCGCGTCGCGCTGGCTGATCGGTTCCGCGTCCGTTCCGGCGAGAAGCTCGCGGAACTCTCGCATCTTGTTTTTATTATTGCTCGCAAGGATTATCTTCATTTGAACAGCGCCTCCGCGAAGGTCTTTGCGTCGAACGGGATGAGGTCGTCTATCCCCTCGCCCACGCCGACGTACTTGACCGGAATGTTCAGCTCGCTCGTGATGGCAAACACTATGCCGCCCTTGGCCGTGCCGTCAAGCTTTGTGAGGACGATGCCGGTGAGGCGGGAGCTTTCAAGAAACTGCTTGGCCTGCAGAAGTCCGTTCTGGCCGGTGGTCGCGTCGAGCACCATCAGCGTTTCGACGTCCGCCTCCGGCAGCTCGCGGTCTATTATGCGGCGTATCTTGCTCAGCTCGTTCATGAGATTGGCCTTGTTGTGCAGGCGGCCGGCGGTGTCGATGATTATGACGTCGCTGTTTCTGGCCTTGGCAGCGCAGATGCCGTCATACACGACGGCGGCGGGGTCGCTGCCCTCCTCGTGGCGGACGATGTCCACTCCGGAGCGTTCCGCCCAGATGCCGAGCTGCTCGGCCGCGGCAGCGCGGAAGGTGTCGCCCGCGCAGAGCAGGACTTTTTTGCCCTCCGCCTTGAGCTGAGCGGCGAGCTTGCCGATGGTCGTCGTCTTGCCGACGCCGTTGACGCCTACCATAAGGATGACCGAGGGCTTGGTGTCGAGCTTCAGTGCCGTGTCGCCGACGTTCAGAAGCTTTGTCAGTATCTCGATAAGCCCCTCGCGCGCCTCGTCGCCATAGCGGAAGCGGCGCTCCCATGTCATCTTCTTGAGCCCCTGTACGACCGTCGCCGCGGTCGCCGCGCCGACGTCGGACATCACGAGCAGCTCTTCAAGCTCGTCATAGAAGTCATCATTATCGGGCTTGTAGCTCTGGAATATCTCCTCAAGCTCCTCAAGATTGAGGCGGGTCTTGGTCAGGCCGCCGAATATTTTATCGAAAAATCCCATGTGTTTACTCCTCTATCGTTTTCTGCGCATTTTCAAGGTCAAGCTCTATCACGGTAGACACGCCCTTTTCCTGCATGGTCACGCCGTAGAGCATATCGGCCTCCTCCATGGTGCCGCGGCGGTGCGTGATGACAAGGAACTGCGTCTTGTCGGACATACGGCGCATGTACTCGGCGTATCGCGTGACGTTCGCCTCATCGAGCGCAGCCTCGATTTCGTCCATGACGCAGAATGGAGTCGGGCGCACCTTTAAGATTGCAAAATACAGCGCGATCGCGACGAAGGCCATCTCGCCGCCGGAGAGCAAGCTGATATTTGACAGCGCCTTGCCGGGCGGCTGAACCTTTATCTCTATGCCGCACTCAAGGACGTTGTTCTCGTCCTCAAGCACCAGCGCCGCCTTGCCGCCGCCGAACAGCTCCAGAAACGTCTGCCGGAAGCACTCGTCTATCTGGCGGAAGTGCGTCAGGAATACGTCCTTCATCTCGGAGGTGATGTCGTTTATTATGCCGAGCAATTCGCTCTTGGCCTTGTCGACGTCGTCCCTCTGACCAGTCAGGAACTCGTAGCGGGTGTTGACGCGCTCATACTCGTCTATCGCGCCCAGGTTCGGGTTGCCGAGAGAGTTTATCTCGCGGCGCAGCTCGTTTATCGCCCTGGTCGCCTTCTGAAGATTCTCCACCGGCTGGCGCACGGCGTTCGCTGCGCTGTGGCTCAGCTCGTAGTTATCCCAGAGCTTGTCCAGCAGCTGCTTCTCCTCCATCTCGGCGGCGAGCTTGCGCTGCTCTATCTTCGCGGTGCGGCGCTCAAGATCAATAATGTCGCTGTTCCGCTGCTGCGCGTCCTTCTCGGCGCGGGTGCGCTTCCCTTCCAGCTCTATCTTGCTGGCACTTATCTTTGCAATCTCGTCTTTTATCGTTCGGATATCGGAATTTATCTCCGCAAGTTTCGCATTCTTTTCTTCCAGCCGCTGCTCGAACTGCTCTATCTGCCGCTCGTGCGCCGCGACGGCGTTCCGCCGCGCTTCGCTGTCTCCGGTCAGGCTGTCGAGCAGGAGCGAGAGCTGGTGCACCGAATTTTCGGTCGCCCGCTTCTCCGCCTCGTTCGAGGAGACGCCGCTGCGCAGCTCCGCCTGATCCTCCAGCGCCATATCCAGCTGATAGCGGACGGCGGCAAGATTGGACTTTGCCCGCTCAAGCTCCGCATCGCAGGACTTCACTTTTTCGGCGAGGCCGGTACGCTGCTTCTTCAGCTTTTCAAGCTCGTTCGCGCGGGAGATTATGCCGCTGCCCTTGGTGCTGCTGCCGCCGGTCATCGAGCCGCCGGCGTTTATCAGCTGTCCGTCCAGCGTAACGATGCGCAGGCGGTTCCCGCTCGCCTTCGACATTCGCACCGCGGCGGCGAGAGATTCCGCCACGACGGTCCTGCCCAGCAGGTTCAGGAATATCTGCTCATACTTGCTGTCAAACTCCGCGAGCTCGCTTGCGATGCCGACGAAGCCCGGGTCGTTGACCGGCGCGTCGCGCATCACGCTGCCGCGGATGGTATCAACGGGCAGGAATGTCGCCCGTCCGGCGTCCATGCGCTTCAAAAGCTCTATCGCGCTGCGGCCGTCGTTTTGGGTGTCGACGACTATATTCTGCGCCGCGGCGCCCAGCGCCGTCTCTATTGCGAGGGCGCACTCATCGTCCGTGCGGACAAGATTTGCGACGGGGCCGTGAACCCCGCGCAGGTTGCCGCGCTGCGTCTCACGCATTATCGTCTTGACCGCGCGCGAGTAGCCGTCATAGTCCTTCTCCATCTCGGAGAGCATATTTATACGTGAATCCATGCTGCGCGCGTCGATATTGAGCTTCGTCGAGCGCTCGGAAAGCTGGTTCACTACCTGCTCACGGCTCTGCAGCTTCATGCGGCAGCCGTCAAGCACGTTGTTATTCTGTGCGGTTTTCTGCTCAAGCTCGCGGAGAGCAGAGTTTATTTCGTCAATGCGCTTCTGCCCCTCGTCAATGCGGCCGCGTATCTCGCTGACGCGGTTCTCCTGATCCGCGATATCGTCGAGCATGCGCTGCATGCTCTCCTTGCTGCTCTGGACGTTGGCGCGCAGCACCGCGGCGTTCGCCTCACACTCGGAGGCCATGGCCTCGGCGGCGGACAGGCGCTCGCGCGCGTGCTCCGTCTCAACGTCCTTCTGGTGCATACGCTCCGTTATGCTCTCGGACGAGGAATACAGCGCCTGAAGCTCCGCCCGCGCCTGCTCCAGCTCGGTCTTGGACTGCTCGTACTCGGTCTTGATATTGTCCGCCTGGGCGCGCAGCTTGTCCAGCGTCTCCATCCAGACGGATATCTCCTGCACGCGCAGCTCATCGCGCAGCTTCAGATATTTTTTTGCGGTCTCGGCCTGCTTTTTCAGCGGCCCGACCTGAATTTCAAGCTCTTCTATCTTGTCGTTCACGCGGAGGAGATTTTCCTCCGTTTTTTCGAGCTTGCGCTCCGCCTCCTCCTTGCGGTAGCGGAAACGGGATATGCCCGCCGCCTCTTCGAATACCTCGCGCCGGTCGGTACTCTTGGTGGAGACGATCTCCGCGATGCGCCCCTGGCCGATGATCGAATAGCCGTCGCGGCCAAGGCCGGTATCCATGAGGAGGTTGTTTATATCCTTGAGCCTGACCGACTCACGGTTGATGTAATACTCGCTGTCGCCGCTGCGGTAATAGCGGCGGGTCAGCATTATCTCGCTGCTGTCATAGTCGAAGATGTGGGCAGAGTTGTCGATTATCAGCGACACCTGCGCAAAACCCAGCGGGCTGCGCTTCTCCGTACCGCCGAAGATGACATCCTCCATCTTCGCGCCGCGCAGAGCCTTTGTCCGCTGCTCGCCCATGACCCAGAGTATAGCGTCGGATATGTTCGACTTGCCGGAGCCGTTTGGCCCGACAATGGCGGTTATATCTTTTTCAAATGTAAGCCGCGTTTTATCGGCAAAGGATTTGAATCCCTGTATCTCCAGTGCTTTTAAGTACAAATGAATAACCTCTGATTTTAAAACTTAACAAGTTATTATATTATATATCTCAGGTTTTTTCAATGGAAACTATGGAAATTTCATCATTTTCCGCGTCTATCCCGCATATTTTCAGCTCCTTGAGGCCGAATTCAGCCGTCAGGCGGGAGACGTTTCCCCGATGCTGGCCGACTGCCTGCGAAACGCGGCTTTTATTCACGCCGAGCGTGACCCTGCTCCCCGCAGGGACGCCGTTCAGCACCGCACGCATTTTATCGAGCATAAGACGGCTCTTCACGAGCTCGCCCAGCGCCGGATGATACGCGCCGCCCGCTGCCGCGCCGCCGGACAGCTCGTCCGTCGGGTTCAGGCCGAGACGGATTATCGGTATCCCCGCCGCTTCGAAAAGCGGTACGATCGCCGCGCAGTATTCCACCGCGTCGGCCACCGTGTGCTCCTTATACTCCCCCGCCTGCCACAGATCGTAAAGCGCCGTATCGCGCACTATGACGGTCGGGTATATGCGCACGCCGTCCGGATGCAGGGCGATTATCTTCTTCGCCGTGTCCACCGTGCGCTCCACGCTGTCGCCGGGGAGTCCGGTCATCATCTGGAGTATCAGCCGGAAGCCCGCGGCCTTTATCTGCTTCGACGCGCTGACGACATCCTCCGCCGTGTGTCCGCGGCCGGACAGCAGCAGTATCTCGTCGCACAGCGACTGCGCGCCAAGCTCTATCGTCTCCACGCCGTATCTCTTCAGCCGCGCCAGCACCGCGCCGTCTATTGCGTCAGGCCGCGTGGAAAGCCGTATTGCGTCTATCTCGCCGCGGTCAAGATATTCCTTCGCCGCGCCCAGCAGCGCCTCCTGCTGGCAGGATGGGATGGCCGTGAAGCTGCCCCCATAAAACGCCAGTTGCCGCTTCGCCCCGTTGCGGGGCAAGGCGGCTGCTGACTCTATCGCGTTTTTCACATTTTCGACCCCTGCAGGCTCCTGCGCGCCGGATATGCGGCGCTGGTTGCAGAACACGCAGTCGTTCGGGCAGCCGAGGTGCGGCACGAAAACGGGGATAATGCTTTCTCTCGCGCTCACTCTCTCATCGCCTCCAGCGCTCTGCCGGCGGCCTGCTGCTCGGCTTCCTTCTTCGTTCTGCCGCTGCCCTCGCCGACGGGAAGCCCGTTGACGCAGACCTGAAACGTAAAGGTCTTGCAGTGGTCGGGGCCGCTCTCGCCGATAAGCTCATAGCTGATATGCTGATTACTGCGGCGCTGCACAAGCTCCTGAAGCTCGGTCTTATAATCCGCCGTGCGGTGGCTATCGTCGATCTTCGCGTCCTTGAGAACGCGGGTCATTATAAACTCGCGCGCCTGATCCATGCCGCTGTCGATATACATGGCGGCGATGATCGCCTCGACCATATCCGCAAGTATCGACGGGCGCTGCCGTCCGCCGGTGTGCTCCTCGCCGCGGCCAAGGCGCATATATTCGCTGATGCCGAGTTCCAGCGCGACCTTGTGCAGGCTCGTCTCGCAGACGAGCTCCGCGCGCAGCCGTGTCATGCGCCCCTCCGGCAGCTCCGGCTCATGGTGATACAGGAAATCCGCCGTCACGATGCCGAGTATCGAGTCGCCCAGGAACTCCAGCCGCTCATAGCTCTGGCAGGCGGGAGAATGGCGCTCGTTGGCATAGGAGCTGTGGGTCAGCGCCGTTTCGAGAAGCTGCTTGTTTTTAAACTGATAGCCGATTTTTTCTTCCAGACCAGTTATTTCGTTCATTCCGCCTTTGCCTCGGTTCTGAGCTTCATGTATTCGATGTTTGCCTCTATGTCGGAGATTATGCCGGACTCGGCAAAGCTCTGCGCCTGACGCATCGCAGAGAAGATGCATGCGGCGTTGGAGGAGCCGTGCGCCTTGATGACGGGCTTGCTGATGCCGATCATCGCCGTGCCGCCGACCTCGTTGACGTCCATGGATTTCTTCATGACGCCGAGATCCTTTTTCAGCACCGCCGCTGCAAGCTTATTGGCAGTGTTCTTATAGAACACGCCCTTGAGCTGCTTCATCATATATTTGATAACGCCCTCGGTGCTCTTGAGAAGGACGTTGCCGGTAAAGCCGTCAGTTACTACAACGTCCGCCGCACCGGCGAAAACGCCCGTGCCCTCGACGTTGCCGACGAAATTGATGCGCCCATCTTCGTGCGCCTCCTTCAGCAGTGCGAAAGCCTGATGCTGAAGCTCGCCGCCCTTGGTGTCCTCGGTACCGACGTTCAGCAGGCCGACGCGCGGGTTCTCGCAGCCCATGAGTTTCTTGGCATAGAAGCTGCCCATATACGCAAACTGAAGCAGATATTCCGCCGTGCACTCGACGTTCGCGCCGCAGTCGATGAGCATGACGCCGTGCTCCCCGCTCGGAAGAACCGGCGCCATCGCCGCGCGGCGGATGCCGCGGATGCGCTTGACGGTCAGCGTCGCTCCGGTGAGGAGCGCGCCGGTGCTGCCCGCGGAGACTGCTGCGTCGCCCTTGCCGTCCTTGAGCATCGTGAGCGCGACGGCCATGGATGAATCTTTCTTGCGGCGGGGGGGGGTGCTGGGGTCGTCCTCCATAGTGACTACCTCGCTGGCGTTGACGACCTCTACCTCGCCGTCGGCGCAGCCCTCGGCCTTGAGGCAGGCTCTGACCTTATCCTCGATGCCGACGAGGGTGACGTCCACGCCAAGTTCTCTCTTCGCGCGCACAGCGCCCTTTACTATTTCCTCAGGCGCGTTATCGCCGCCCATTGCGTCAACGATTATCCTCACAGTGGAAAACCTCCTTTGCCATAAGGCCGTCGATAACGCCGAGCGCACGCTCGGATATCGCGGCGTTTTTGTTTCTCTTACCCTTGACCCTGTAGCCCAGGGGGCTTATTATACCGAAATTTATGTTCATCGGCTGGAAATCGCCGACACTGCCGCCGGAGATGTACAGCCCCAGCGCACCTATCGCGGTCTCCTGCGGGAAGTCCACAGGCTCCATGCCGAGCACGCGCGCGGCCGTCTCGATGCCGACGAGCATACCGGAGGCCGCGGACTCGACATAGCCCTCAACGCCGGTCATTTGACCGGCGAAGCTGATGCGCGGGTCGCTTCTCAGCCGGTAATAGCGGTCAAGGAGCTTGGGGCTATTAAGATATGTGTTGCGGTGCATGACTCCGTAGCGCACGAACTCCGCGTTCTTCAGCGCCGGTATCATCGAGAACACGCGCTTCTGCTCGCCCCATGTGAGGTGAGTCTGAAAGCCGACCATGTTATATATCGTGCCGTCGGCATTGTCCCGCCGCAGCTGGACGACCGCGTAATTTTCATGTCCTGTGCGCGGGTCGATAAGTCCGACCGGCTTCAGCGGCCCGTAGCGCAGAGTGTCCACCCCGCGGCGCGCCATGACCTCGACCGGCATGCATCCCTCAAAGACCCCGCCGTCGTCAAAGCCGTGCACCTCGGCCTCCTTAGCGCTGACAAGCTCGGTCACGAAGGCGAGATACTCCTCCTTCGTCATCGGGCAGTTTACATAATCCGCTGTGCCCTTATCATAGCGCGATGCGAAGAATGCGTTATCCATATCGACGCTCTCGAGCGTGACTATCGGGGCGACAGCGTCGTAAAAGTGCAGGTCGCTGTCCGGGCAGAGCTTTTCTATCTCTGCCGCTATCGCATCGCTGCTGAGGGGGCCTGTTGCGATGACGACCTCGCCCTCGGGTATTTTATCCGCCTCGGCGGTGATGAGCTCAACGTTCTCATGCTCCTTGAGCGCGCGGGTTATATACTCCGAAAAGCCCTCGCGGTCAACGGCAAGCGCGCCGCCCGCGGCCACGCGGTTTGCGTCCGCGGACTCCATGATGAGCGAGCCCATCTTCCGCATCTCCGCCTTGAGAAGCCCGACGGCGTTGCTCAGCTCGTCGCTCCGCAGGGAGTTTGAGCAGACAAGCTCCGCAAAGCCCGCGGCCTTATGCGCGGGGGTATATTTCTCCGGCTTCATTTCGATGAGCCTGACCTTTATTCCGCGCTTCGCAAGCTGCCATGCGCACTCGCTTCCGGCAAGTCCGGCGCCCAAAACGGTGACTGTTTTCATTAATATTATTCCTTATCCTTTGCTTTTGCGGCGGTTTTCTTCGCCGTTGTCTTTTTGGCCGTTGTCTTTTTGGCTGCGGACTTTTTCGCCGCGGCCTTCTTTGCGGCAGGCTTCTTTTCCTCTTCCGCCGCTTCGCCGGCAGGCTCTTCCCCGCTCTTCGCGGCGGCCTTTCTCTTATAGCCGCGCTCGTCCTCAGGCACGAAGTTCGGGCAGACCTCGTTTATGCAGAAGGGCTTGAGCGCGCCGCGGCCGCTGCGCTTGAACATCGTCTTGCCGCAGGCCGGGCAGAAGTCCTTCGTCGGCACGTCCCATGTGATAAATCCGCACTCGGGGCCGCGCTCGCAGGCGTAGAACACATAGCCCTTTTTCGAGGTGCGCTTGAGTATCTTGCCGCCGCACTTCGGGCATTTGCCGGGCATTTCTATTACGATCGGCTTTGTGAACGTGCACTCCGGGAAGCCCGGGCAGGCGAGGAAATATCCGAACTTGCCCTTCTTCACGACCATCTGCCGTCCGCAGACCTCGCAGTATTCGTCGCTGAGGACGTCCGGCACCTTGAGCTTCACACCGTCCATGGCCTGCTCCGCAGCGCTCATCTCCTTGCTGAAATCGCCGTAGAACTCGGCCAGCACGTCGCGCCACGCAGCCTTGCCCTTCTCGATCTCGTCAAGCTCGGCTTCCATATGGTTAGTAAACTTCAGATCGACGATGTCCGCGAAGTGCTCCTTCATAAGCCCCGTCACGACCTCGCCGAGCGGAGTCGGACGCAGGTACTTTCCTTCCTTGATAACGTAATCATGGGAGGTTATCGTGGATATCGTCGGCGCGTAGGTCGAGGGGCGGCCTATGCCCTTCTCTTCCATCGCGCGTATCAGCGTAGCCTCGGTATATCTCGCGGGCGGCTGCGTGAACTGCTGGTCGGAAGTCATCTTCTCAAGCGTCAGGACTTCGCCCTCGCTCAGCGACGGGAGCGGATTGGATATCTCCGCGCTCTCCTCGTCCTTCGCTTCCTCATATACCGCGGTGTAACCCGCAAACTTCATCTCGGAGTATGTCGCGCGGAAGCTGCATCCGGCGGATACAACATCGACGGCGACATTATCATACACGGCGTTCGCCATCTGGCAGGCCGTGAAGCGCCCCCAGATAAGACGGTAGAGCCGGTACTGCTCCTGCGTCAGATCCTTGCGCACAAGCTCCGGTGTAAGCTCCACATCGGTGGGTCGTATGGCCTCGTGTGCATCCTGCGCACCGGCCTTGGTCTTGAAGTGGCGCGGCTTGCCGGGATAATATGCTTCACCGTAGCGGTTGATTATATAGCCGCGCGCTGCTGCCAGCGCCTCCTCCGAGAGACGGAGCGAGTCGGTTCTCATATAGGTTATAAGGCCGACCGTGCCGCGGCCGGTGATATCCACGCCCTCATAGAGCTGCTGCGCGATGGACATCGTGCGGCGCGGAGTCATGCCGAGACGGCGTGAAGCCTCCTGCTGCAAGGTTGAGGTTATGAACGGAGGAGCAGGGCTGCGCTGCTTTTCGCCGCGCTTCACGGAATCGACGGTGAATGGCTTGCCATTTGTCAGGTCGATTATCGCGTTGACCTCGTCCTCGCTGTGAAGCTCCTGCTTTTTCCCGTCGCGGCCATAGAATCTGGCGGAAAATCCGCCGCCCTCACCGCGGCTGAGATGCGCGTCGAGCAGCCAGTATTCCTCGCTGACGAAGCTCTTTATCTCCTCCTCGCGGTCAACGACCATGCGCGTTGCGACAGACTGCACGCGCCCCGCGGACAGGCCGCTCTTGACCTTTTTCCACAGCAGCGGCGACAGCTCGTAGCCGACGATGCGGTCGAGTATGCGGCGCGCCTGCTGCGCGTCGACCAGATCCTGATCGATATCGCGCGGGTGCTGGATGCTCTCAGTGACGACCTTTTTGGTTATCTCATTGAAGGTGACGCGGCGCGCCTTCTCGTCCGGCAGGTCGAGCAGCTCCTTGAGATGCCACGATATGGCTTCGCCCTCGCGGTCAGGGTCGGTCGCGAGATAGACTGTTTTTGCCGCCTTGGAATCCTTCTTCAGCTGGTCGATAAGCTCTTTCTTATCCCTCACAGGGATGTACTTCGGCTCGAAGCCGTGCTCTATGTCAACGCCCATCTTGCTCTTCGGCAGATCGCGCAGATGTCCCATCGAAGCTGTTACCTTATAACCGCTCCCGAGATATTTTTCAATGGTCTTTGCCTTAGCCGGAGATTCGACTATGACAAGATCCTTCGCTTTTGCCATTACGTTTCCTCACTTCTTTGCTATATTAAGCGCCACACGGCGGCCGGGATCACGGCGCACATAGCCCTTGATCTCCAGAACCGTGAGCTGCGAGAGAACTCTCGCCGTGCTCAGTCCCGTGCTCGCTATGATATCGTCAATATGGCTTGCGGACTTCCCGATCGCAGCGATGATCTTCAGCTGATCCTCATTTAGTCCCTCAAGCTGTTTCTTCAAGTCAATATAATCGCTGTCTTTTGGCTTGTCAACAGATTTTTTTGCCGGAACGTCTGCATTCTGTGCTTCCTCCTCTTCCGGCAGCTCACATTCGGGCAGCTCGTGCAGCTTTCCGCCGAACCGTGATTCAAACTCACTCAGCACATCCCAGCCGCACACGACGGGCTTCGCCCCGTCCTTTATCATCGCGATCGTCCCGACGCTGTTCGGCGCGTCCGCGTTGCCCGGAACCGCGAAGATCTCTCTCCCCTGCTCCATCGCCGTCTCCGCGAATAGCCGTGCGCCGCTGCGCTCCGGAGCCTCGACCACCGCCACGCCAACTGACAGCCCCGCGGCGATGCGGTTGCGGTCACGGAAGAAATGCTTCTCCGGCTTCGTCCCCGGCGGGTACTCGCTTATAAGCGCGCCCCGCGCGGCGACCTCGGCGGCAAGCGTTCCCGCCTCGCACTCATGCGGCGTACCCAGCACGCC